>Ga0099364_10000242_pt1 | contig 90022 bp, 76 predicted proteins | sample TergutTh196P3_FD_73070 | JGI IMG/M metagenome (GOLD analysis project Ga0099364, IMG submission 73070) | Microcerotermes parvus P3 segment gut microbial communities from Pointe-Noire, Republic of the Congo - Th196 P3 | ecosystem: Host-associated > Arthropoda: Insects > Digestive system > Gut ...
CAAAAACATCATCAACCGTAGGGGACGGCGCCCTCGACGTCCCATTTCAACGACCGCAAATTTGCGGGACGTCGAGGACGCCGTCCCCTACAGGAACATCGCATAATAAGGAGACGAAATGTTCTTTAAATCACTCGAAATTCACGGTTTTAAATCTTTCCCCGATAAAACGATTTTAAATTTCGACTCTAAGATGACCGCTTTAGTCGGAAGTAACGGTAACGGAAAGAGCAATATAAGCGACGCACTGCGCTGGGTAATGGGCGAACAGGGTGCGAAAACCCTGCGCGGTGATAAGATGGAAGACGTCATTTTCCACGGCACACAATCGCGTAAACAAATGGGCTTTGCGCGTGTTACCCTGCTTATTGACAACGCTGACCGCGCCTTAAACATAAACGCCGACGAAGTAAGTATAACCCGTAAGCTATATCGTGACGGCGAGAGCGAATACTTATTAAATGGCGAAAAAGCACGCCTTAAAGACATTCACGAGCTTTTAATGGGTACGGGTCTGGGGCGTGAGGGCTATTCGATAGTAGGGCAGGGGAGAGTTGCGGAAATTATTAACAGCAAGGGTAAGGAACGCCGTGAAATTTTTGACGAAGCGGCAGGCGTAACTAAGTTTTTGCATAAAAAAGAGCAGGCAAATCGTGAACTCGGACGCGCAAATGAAAATATTCTGCGCCTTTTGGATATAACAAAGGAGCTTGAAGATAGGTTGCCTGTTTTAGAAAAGCAAGCAGAGAAAACAAAAAAAGCTGTAGTTTTAATCGAAAAGGAAAAGAAAATCGAAATATCCGTGAGTATTGCAGACCTAAAAAGAATAGACGAAGGTATGCTCGATACCGAGAATAAAATCTTACAGAACGAGGGAGAATGTGAGCATTATGAGCGTGAAATCGCACTCCTTGAATCGCGGAATGAGCAAAGCCTGAGTGAAAAAATGCAGAGTTCGGCAAAGATGAGCGAACTCAGCCGTATAAACGAAAATGCGCGGGACGAAATCGCCGAAATCGAAAAACAAACAGCAGTTTTTGAAAATGACATAGTTCATAACAACGGGCGTGTTGAGGCGTTACGGGAGCAAATCGAGGGAACGAAAAAAAGTGCGGAAGAATTCGATAAGCAAACCCAAGCCTTAGAGGTTGAAATCAAAGATAAAAACAGCGAGCTTGACAGAATAGGCACAGAATCCGAAGAGCAGAATAAGCTTCTTGAACAGATTACGGCGGAGGGTTCGGTACTTGAGGGCGATGTAAAAGAGCTTGACCGTCAGATAGGGCTTCTCACCACGCGGCGTACCGAAGCTCGGCTTTCGCTCGCCAATTCGGAACAGGCGTGGGCGGATTTAAAAAATCAACTTGATGACATCACGGAGCAGACAGATAACCGTGAAGCCCAAATTGCTGAATATGAACTGAAAAAATCAGAGCTTGAAAAAACAGGCAGACAGCTCGCAGATGAAAAGCAGGAAAACGAAAACAAGCTTGCAGGATATACAAGACTGCTCGAATCAAAACGCATTAAATTGAAAGAAGCGGAAGAAAATCTCTCTAAGCTTCGTATAGGACACAACCAAAAGAAATCTCGCTTCGATGTTTTGTCGGACGTTGAGCGTAACATGACGGGTTATTTTGCGAGCGTTAAGGTGATTATAACAGCGGCAAAAGCTAAACAAATGACGGGAATACACGGTACTGTTGCTGATATAATTAAGGTTGGCGGAAAGTATTCGACCGCGATTGAAACCGCACTCGGTTCTGCACTCCAAAATATAATTGTGGAAAGCGAAGAGACCGCAAAGCGTTGTATACGTTTTTTAAAGGAATCGAATTCGGGGCGGGCGACTTTTCTGCCGCTGACCTCAATAAAAGGCAAAGAGCTTGATACTAAAGGATTTTCGGGGCTACAGGACGAGGAAGGCTATCTCGGCTTGGGGCATGAGTTAATTTCATTTGACGACAAGTACGGCGAAATAATAAAATCATTGCTCGGCAGAACGGTAATCGCTGAGGATATAGACGTGGCAACGCTTTTAGCGAAAAAGCACGGTTATAAATTTAAAATTGTTACTTTAGACGGTCAGGTTATAAATGCGGGCGGTTCGTTCACAGGCGGCTCTTTAAAGGAAACAGCAGGTATAATAAGCCGTAAGCAGGAAATAGAAACACTCGCCAAAGAGCTTGAAAAGCTCGGTGAAAAGCTCACCTCAGCTCAAAACGAACATGCGATGTTAAATGCAGAAGTCAGTAAAATGGCAATAGAAACCGAGGGCTACAAGGAAAAAGCGGCGCAACTGTTAAACGAAGAAATTAAAATAAATGCGGAAACAGATGGAATAAATAATCTTATTGAACAGTGCAGAGAACAATCTGAAAATGCTCTGATTATAATCGAACGCAACCAAGCTCAAATGGCGGCGCAAGAGGAACTAATCGGAAAATGCGGTCAGATTCTTGAGCAGACGGCATCGGCAATAAAGGAAACCGAAGAAAAAGCCGATAAACTCGGAGTTTTGCAAGCCACGTCAAGCGAAAGAAGAGGCAGGGCGAGCGATGAAATCACACGGCTTAATTTAGAAACATTGGCTGTTAAAAAGGATATAGAAAGCCTCGAAAAGCAGATTGACAACCTGCTTGAAAGTAAGAGCAGGCTCGGTGACGAGAGCGGTGCGCTTGAAAAAGAAATAGAAGGTCTGTTGCAAAACAATACAGAGTTGAAAGAAAAAGTGGCTCAAAACAAAGAAAAAGCGGTCAAGCTCGGCGAAAGTTTTAGCGAAAACCGAGAGGAAATAGAAAAAGCCGCTCTTTATATAGAAGAAGCCGAGCGTAAAATATCTGAATTCAATCGCGAAATAAAAGAAAAGAATAAAGAAAAAGAACGCTTTTCAAATGCGCTGACCCTCGCGAAAGAGCGTAAAACTAACGCCGAAACAGAAATAAACAGAATAAAAGACGAGCTTTGGGAAAAGTACGAGTTGACATCCGCTGAGGCGGGGTCGCTCGCAGAGCCGATTGAAAGTATTAGGGCGGCTAAAGCGGAACTGACCGAGGTTCGCAAATCGCTCGCCGCTCTCGGAAGTGTTAATTTTGCGGCTATAGAAGAATTTGCAGAAGTCGGAGAACGATACGCTACATTGACTGAACAGCTTAACGACATTGAACATTCTAAGGCTGAACTCGAAAGGCTGATTGCCGAATTAACCGTGAATATAAAAGAGAAATTTCTTGAGAGCTTTAATGCAATAAACTACCATTTCGAGCGGATTTTCACGGAAATCTTCGGCGGCGGAAAGGCGAGGCTTGAGCTTACTAACCCTGAGGACGTTTTAAGTTCAGGCATAGAGATTTTCGCCGCGCCGCCGGGTAAGTTAATCAAAAATCTCATTTCGCTGTCGGGCGGCGAACAGGCGATGGTGGCAATAACTATATACTTCGCGATTCTGCTTCACAGACCCACGCCGTTTTGTATGCTTGATGAGGTTGACGCCGCGCTTGACGAGGTGAATATAATTAAATATGTCACCTATCTAAAACGATTTTCGGCACGAACACAATTAATGTTAATCACCCACAGACGCGGGACAATTGAAGGCTGTGATGTGCTTTATGGCGTGTTTATGCAGGAAAAAGGGGTATCAAGACTTCTCAAACAAGAACTTGCAGAGGATTTCGAGGAGTTTGATGTGGAGATAATATAAGATTATGATTAATTATATTATGGTTTTAATACTTTTTTCAGCGGCAGGGTATTTTTTAATCTTTATTCCGTTTTCCGCTTTTTACAAAGGAAGAATAAGGACAATAGAAATAATTGACAAGTGGGTAAAAAGCGGTTTTTATTCTTCTGACGAATATATTTACGAACAGTATACTTCAGAACCGATAAACAGAAAAACATATATAGTAATTTATTGTAATTATCGCGGAAAACCGAAAAAGGGACGGGTAGGGTATTGTTCATGGTCTGTATATGATGATTTGGAGATAGGTGAAATATATTTGGTAAGAAAGAAATTTAAAACAATAGTGGAAATATTATAATAGTTGTAAAAAGGTGGATATGTAAATGAAATTACCCATTAGAAAAAATATTCGCTTGCCGGGATATAATTACTCACAATCGGGTTATTATTTTATTACAATATGTGTTGAAAAAAGGCAAAATATGTTAGGAAATGTAGGGGACGGCGTCCTCGACGTCCCATTTAACGGCGTCCTCGACGTCCTGCGTGAATCACCGATTGTTTTATCGGAATATGGAAAGATTACAGAGAAGCATATAATAGCATTAAACGAATATTACGAACACATATCAATTCAAAATTATGTTATTATGCCTAATCACGTACATATATTATTAGCTGTATTAAACGAACATGAAAAAGATGACAAAACATCGAGGACGCCGTTAAACGGGACGTCGAGGACGCCGTCCCCTACAAATGCTGTTGTTCCGGCGTTTGTTTCTACATTGAAACGATTTATACATAAAGAGTGTGGTTTTTCGTTGTTTCAACGTGCATACCATGACCGAATTATTCGCAATGAAGACGAATATATGAGTGTATGGAAATACATAGATGAAAATCCGGTAAAGTATGAAAAATATCCCGAAATTCGGGAGTAAGTATATTAAAATATAAAAATAATTAAGGAGTTACTATTACTATGGGCTTATTCAATAAAATTAAAGAAGGATTAGCAAAGACCAAGAACGCTTTTTCAGACAAAGTTGAAGGCGTTATCGGCGCGTTTACTAAAATAGACGACGAATTTTTCGAGGAGCTTGAAGAAATTTTAATCCTTTCGGATTTGGGTGCGAAAACAGCCTCGGATATATGCGAAAGACTTCGCGATGAAACAAAACGAGGGCGGATTACCGAGCCGTCTGAAATAAAAATGCTTCTGAGGGATATAATCGCAGAAATCATAGATGGCGGAAATGAGCTTGAACTTTCGACGTCGCCGGCGGCGGTTCTCATAATCGGTGTAAATGGCGCAGGAAAAACAACCACAATAGGAAAACTGTCTGCAAATTTAATCGCAGACGGTAAAAAAGTCTTAATCGCGGCGGCAGACACGTTCAGAGCGGCGGCTATTGAACAGCTTGACGAGTGGGCGAGCCGAGCGGGTGCGGAAATAATAAAGCATAAAGAGGGGAGCGACCCCGCCGCAGTGGTTTTCGATGCCTGTAAGTCGGCGGTAGCGCGGAAATCGGACGTGCTTATTATAGACACTGCGGGGAGACTTCATAATAAAAAGCACCTGATGGACGAACTGAAAAAAATCGTGAAGACGTTAAACAGCCAATTACCCGACTGTGCGGTTGAAACGCTTTTGGTGCTTGACGCGACGACGGGGCAAAACGCAGTGAATCAGGCGCGGCTTTTTAAGGAAGTAGCGGATATTACGGGAATAGTGCTGACAAAGCTTGACGGTACGGCGAAAGGCGGGATAGTGATTCCGATTAAAAACGAGCTTAATATACCCGTTAAATTTATAGGCGTGGGGGAAAAAATCGACGATTTACAACCGTTTGACGCGAAAATGTTTGCGAATGCGTTGCTTGGAGAAGAGGAATGAAAAAACAAATCATTGCCGCAACTAACAACAAAGGCAAGCTCGCAGAAATAAAAAAAATCCTCGAATTGCACGGATTTACGGTTCTGTCATTGGCGCAGGCGGGGATTGACGCTGACCCTGAAGAAACCGGTACTACGTTTGAGGAGAACGCCCGTATAAAAGCGCGTGAGATTTACAGAATTGCGAAAAAACCTGTAATCGCAGATGACAGCGGGCTTGAGGTGGATTATTTAAACGGCGAACCGGGGGTCTATTCGGCACGATATGCCGAGCCGGGTAAAAGGCGTGAGAAAGTCCTCGAAAAACTAAAAGACGTACCATATGAAAAACGCACGGCACGTTTTGTTTGTTGTATTTGTTATATTGATGAAAAGGGAAACGAAAAGGTTTTTCGCGGCGTGTGCGAGGGTAAAATCGGATTTGAAAATAAAGGGCAAAACGGTTTCGGATATGACCCGATTTTCGAGGTGAGCATAGACGGTAAGCCGTGCGGCGTGACTTTGGCGATGCTTACTGAGGAAGAAAAAAACGCGATAAGTCACAGGGGAGAAGCATTGAGGCGGTTAGCAGAAACAATCGCCGTTAAAGAAGGGAATACAGAAGATGTTTAAAATCGGAATTTTCGGCGGCTCGTTTAATCCGCCCCACAACGGTCATATAAGTATTGCCGTACAAGCAAAAACCGAGCTTGAGCTTGATAAAATGCTGATAATGCCTACGGGTACTTCCCCGCATAAGGGGAAATCGGCTATGGGATTCAATACCCGCGAGTATATGTGCCGCCTCGCATTCGGCAGCCTTCCCGGCTTCGAGGTCACGGATATAGAGGGGAAAGTTTCCGGAAACAGTTATACTATAAACTCTTTGAGGTTGATAAAAAAACAATACCCTGCCGGTACAGATTTTTTTCTTCTCATAGGCGCGGATATGCTGTTTTATTTTGAAAAATGGCATGATTATGAAACAATCTTAGAAGAATGTAACGTCGTAGCGGCGGCGCGTAAGAAGGGTCAGTTTTCCGAGATGACCGAATATGCCACCGAAATGGGTAGGATAAAAGTACTTAATCTTGAGGTCACGGAAGTTTCTTCAAGCGAAATAAGGGAAAAGATAGCAAAAGGCGAAGATATAAGCGGTCTTGTACCCGAAAAGGTTCTAAAGCTCATCAAGGAGAAAAAGTATTATTTATAATGGAGAGCATAAAAAAATATACCCGCTTAGTAAAAGACAGGCTTTCCGAAGAGCGGTTTACGCATAGTGTAAAGTCGGCTGAAATGAGCCGAGAACTCGGAGTAGCACACGGATTTGACTCTGAAAAGGCGTACATCGCGGGGATTCTGCACGATATATGTAAGGAAGACAGCGAAAAAGAGTTAAAGCGGCTTGCGTTTTCAAAAACGCTTGAAAAGATGGGGCTTGGTCTCGAACCGCTTGAAAAAGAGGACCATAAGCTTTGGCACGCACCCGCCGCAACGGTATATATTAAGGAAGTGCTGGGTATAAATGATACGGACATTCTCTCTGCTGTAAGGTATCATACGGTTGGTCGCGCAAGAATGACGAAGCTTGAAAAAATTATCTACCTCGGCGACCTCGTGGAACATAGCAGGGAATACCCCGATGTTGATAAATACAGGGATTTCGCACTGTCGGACTTGGATTTGGGTATGTACGAGGCTCTTAAATGGGCGATTAACGATTGTCTGCAACGTAAAAAGCGAATTTCCCGAAACACATTTGAAGCATATAACCACTATTTGAAAAAATTCTTATAAGGAAAGGAAAAGGTATGGAAAACATTGAAATTTTAAAGCACGCCGCAAACGCCATCAGCGACAAAAAAGGGAAAAACCTGCAAATCATCAAGGTGGGGGATTTAACAGCCCTTGCGCATTATTTTGTGCTTGCGAGCGGAACCAACACCGTACAGGTGAAGGCTCTTGCGGATGAAACCGAACACAGGTTGTCCGAAAAAGGCTTAAGACCGAAGCGTACCGAGGGTTATCAGGGTGCGAATTGGATAGTACTCGACTATATTGATGTGGTTATTCACATATTTCATGAGGAAACAAGGGGTTTTTATGACCTCGAAAGGCTCTGGCAGGATGGCGAATTCTTAAATCCCGACAATTTTATTGAAAAATGAAAAAAATTGCTTGACAACCATAAATGTTTAATGTATAATATTAGAAGTATGGTGATATACAGTTTGCTTTGATATAGATAAACCACCGAAAAAGGGAGGGATATATGTGGCTGAAATTCGTTTGGGAAAGAACGAATCTTTGGACACGGCTTTGAAGCGTTTCAAACGCTCTTGCGCCAGAGACGGCGTTCTTGCCGAGGTTCGCAAGAGAGAGCATTATGAAAAGCCTTCGGTTAAACGCAAGAAAAAATCCGAAGCCGCTCGCAAGCGCAAGTTCAAGTAATACACACTATAAGCGGGCTTTTTGTCCGCTTATCGCATTTTAGAGGTGCCTCAAGTGTTTAAACCGACAATTTGGATAAGAAACGTGCTTTCTATCGACAGAGATTTTTTGAACAAATACAGAATAAAAGGGCTGATTCTCGACCTTGATAATACTTTGTCTATGCACGGCAGTCCCGCCGTTGAGGCGGGAGTCGGAGAGTGGCTCGCGGATATGCGGAAACTCGGCGTGAATATGGTCGTGGTGTCTAACAATACATCAAAGAGAGTCGCTCCGTTGGCTAAAGAGTTAGGGTTAGAGTTCATAGCGTTCGGGTGCAAACCTTTACCCTTCGGTATTAATAAAGCCGTAAAAAGCTTCGGATTGCCCAAAAAATATATTGCTGTCGTGGGCGACCAAATTTTCACCGATGTGATGGGCGGGAATCTGAGCGGAATCAGAACAGTCTTAGTAGAGCCGTTTCATTTGGAGAACAAGGTTTTATTCAGAATTAAGCGTAAAATTGAAAGTGCAGTTTTTAAGCGGGATTACAGCAAGTTGAAAACTCCCGCACCTCAAAAGAAGGAGAAGTAATTATGATTGTATTTGCGCCGGGAGGCAAACCTATCAGCTACGGAACGAGAAGATTTCCGCAGGATTTAGCTGCTTATTTATCCGAATTCGGGCTTAACGGCTTTGAAATCGAATGTGGCAGGGGGCTGAATATCTCTGAGAATATATACAGGTATCTCCCGTCTCTCGCTAAGCTTAATAAAATAGCCCTTTCTTTACATGCGCCGTATTTCATATCCATTTCGAGCAAGGACGAGGAAGTAAGGCGAAAGAGTATCGGCTATATTACAAGTTCGGCACGTATCGCTAAAAAGCTCGGCGCAGACAGAATCGTGATACATTCCGGTTCGTGTACCGGAACAACGAGGCAGGAATCCCTTAGTTTTGCGAAAGACACGCTCATTAAAGCGCGTGTGGCTCTTATTGAAAACAATCTTCAGGATATATCCATATGCCCTGAAACTATGGGAAAAATAAATCAGCTCGGAACGCTTGAAGAGGTTATCGAACTCTGTAAAACAGACGAGAGCTTTATCCCCTGCATTGATTTCGGGCATTTAAACGCACGTACTCAGGGCGGAATTAAATCAAAAAGCGATTACGAGGATATTTTTAACGCACTTGAAACAGGTCTCGGCTTTAAAAGGACAAAAAATCTGCATATCCATTTCAGTAAAATCATGTATACAGCGGGCGGAGAGAAGAAACATCTGACTTTTGAGGACACCGAGTACGGACCTGATTTTGAGCCGATGATTGAGGTTATTGCACAGCGCGGACTCAAACCTTTTATTGTATGTGAGTCGGCGGGAACGCAAGCTGAAGACGCTTGCGCCATGAGAAAATATTACGAGGATTTTAGAAATGAAAATCTATGTGATTAACGGGGCGAATTTAAACCTTTTAGGGACGCGGGAACCCGAGATTTACGGAAGTAAGACGCTTTCAGATATAAATGCGGAAATTACAAACAAATGCCGTACCCTGAACGTCCCGACTGAATGTGTTTTTTTTCAATCTAATCACGAGGGTGAAATCATTGACAAATTGCACGAAGCCGCCCGAAATGCAGACGGCGTCATATTAAACCCCGGTGCGTTCACCCACTATAGTTATGCCATACGCGATGCAATAAGCGCGATAGGCATACCCGTGACAGAGGTACATTTATCCAACATTCACACCCGCGAGGAGTTTCGGCATAAGTCGGTGGTTTCGGCGGTCTGCAAAGGGGTAATCTGCGGTTTCGGCAGCGCGGGGTATCTTATGGCGTTGGAAGTTATGGTTAACAATAACTAAAAGCGTTATTTTAAAGAGGTGTCAGGAAATGAGCGTAATTAGCAGAATCATGTCAGAGCTTCATGACGGACGTCATGCGGCGTTAATTACCTCTGAAGCCAATCGTTTTTACGCGACAGGCTTTAATTCAAGCGCAGGGACGCTTTTTGTCACTAAAAAGCGGGCGTATTTCCTCGTGGATGCGCGGTATTATGAAAAAGCGGTAACAACTGTCCGCGACTGTAAAGTGGTTTTACAGGAGGATTTAACTGAGCAGGTATTACTTATTTTAAATGCGCATGATGTTCGGTTTATTTCAATCGAGAGTAAGACAATGACCGTAAGTGAGCTTTCGCGGTATATAGAGAAATTCCCCAATACCGAGTTTGATTCTACCTCGTGGCTGTCGGATATATTAGAAAAGCTGCGTGTAATAAAATCAGAAGCGGAAGTGAATAATATAAAGACCGCTCAGAGAATAACAGAACGCGCCTATACAAAAGTTTTAGACAAGCTTGAACCCGGACTCACGGAAAAGCAGATTGCAACGCTTTTAACTTATTATATACTTGAAATGGGCGGCGATGACATATCGTTTCCGATTATAGCGGCGAGCGGGAAAAACTCAGCTGTTCCGCACGCGCATCCGACTAATAAAACAATAGAGGACGGCGAGTTTTTAATCCTTGATTTCGGTGCAATTTATAAGGGGTATCATACTGACATGACGCGGACTGTCGGGATAGGAGCGGTCAGCGATGAGATGAGGCGGGTTTATAACGCGGTTTTGGGTGCGAGTAACGATGCTTTAAAAACGCTCCGCCCTAATATTTCGGGAAAGTTAGTGGATAATGTTGCGCGAAGTACGCTCGAAGCGTGGGGATATGATAAGTTTTTCTCTCACGGACTCGGACACGGGGTAGGTTTAGAGACACACGAAGCGCCCACATTATCAAAAAAGAGCGATTCCACCCTGCGCGAGGGAATGATTGTCACTATAGAGCCGGGAGTTTATATTCCGGGAAATTACGGGGTGAGGATAGAAGATATGGCGTACATAACAGCCGATGCCTGCGTATGTATTACTAAAACTCCGAAGGCTCTTGTATGCAAATAAAAAAAACACTTGCAAAAAATTGTGAAATGGTGTAAAATATAAATTAAATAATTTAATTCGTGATTAAAGAAAGGACAGCACAATGATTTCAGCAGGAGATTTCAGAAACGGAGTGACCTTTGAGGAAGACGGAAACGTAATGCAGGTCATAGAATTTCAACATGTAAAACCCGGCAAAGGTTCGGCTTTCGTAAGAACAAAGGTCAAAAACGTAATAACAGGCGGCGTGGTGGAAAAGTCATATAATCCGTCGGCTAAGTTTCCAACGGCGTTTGTTGAACGCAAGGACATGGATTTTAACTATGTAGACGGCGATTTATACTACTTTATGGATAATGAAACCTACGAGCAGGTTCCTGTTAATAAAGCGGAGCTTGGAGACGCCTTTAAGTTCGTAAAGGAAAACATGACTTGTAAAGTGCTTTCTTATAAAGGAAAGGTGTTTGGCGTGGAGCCGCCTAATTTTGTAGAGCTTGAAATAGTTCAGACCGACCCCGGATTTAAAGGCGATACTGCGACAAACGTCACAAAACCCGCCATTCTCGAAACCGGCGCGGAGGTAAGAGTGCCGCTCTTCATAGATATAGGCGAGGTCATTAGAGTTGATACCCGTACAGGCGATTATATGGAGCGTGTCAACAAGTAAGGGAGGAGCAGAATATGATTCCAAATGGGAAATTAACCGAGCTTAACAGTTTAGTCAAAAGTTTAAAGCTCAGCGAAGAAAATCCGCAGGATAAATTGTTTTTAGCGATAACGAACGCAATTAACGAAATATGGGGGACTTTAGCAGGTCACGATGAAACATTCGATGGAATGGCTGAGGTTATCTCTGACGTTGAGGAGAGCGTCTATGAGTTGGAAAATGAAGTATTCGGCGAGGATATTCCGGGACTCGGTGATTACGGAGATTTTGACGATGATATTTATGACATTACCTGCTCAAATTGTGACAATACTATTACGGTGGATTATGATGCTTTTGATGAAGGCGTGGTCGCTTGTCCCGGTTGCGGCGAGGTAATTGAATTTACGATAGAGGATGATTAAGGTATTCTACACCGATGCAAAACATACCGTTTTTGGCAATAATAAGGAGCAGACTTTTTGTGTCCGCTCCTTTTTCATTTAAGCATACTTCAACCTGCCGCGAGGTTGAGGGATTGCTCTTCCGATTTCCTTTGCTGTTTCAATCCATTCTTGCATAACAATTTCTATATTTGCAAGAGCTTCCATTTGTGTTTTACCGTCAGCCATGCAACTTGCAAGCTCAGGAACTTCGGCGATAAAAGCATCATCTTCATCGCTCCAATATAGAATAATTTCGTATTTATACATTGGTAACGCCCCTTCCTAAATTGTACTTAGTTATCACACCGTCCTTTAAAAATAGATAAAAATTCACTCGGCTCAATCGCCTTAATTTTGCTGTCTTTAAAGTCGGAAATGTTTCTTGTAACGATATAGTCTGCATTGAAGTCGCTTGCACATTCGTCTTGAAGGCAATCTTCAAAGTCATCAAATTTATCGTTGTCGAGTGCAGAAGTGATTTTGTCATTATCAATACTAACAACTGTGAATATACTGCACAGGCGCAACAGTGTTCTTTTCCTTTCAGCAACAGGTATTTCATTTCTTAAAATAAAGAATAAATTCGTAATTGTATGTGCGGCAATACAACCATTAATTTCGCCATTAAGACACAGTGAGATAATTTTCTTTGAGTTGACAAGAAAAGGTTCTCTTTTCATGATAGAATCCAAAATTATATTTGTATCAATTAAGACGTCCATACTTTTCCTCTCGTGCTTCTGCTAATTCTGCTTTCTCGTCAAAATCCGGGCGTGGTTGAATACTACTGCATAATTGTTCTATTTCAGCCCACGCTTCATGACGTTTGCGTATTGAATCGTCACGTTTCTCTTCTGCTCTGTTAAAAAGGATAATAATATTTTCTCTTTGTGGTATCTTGACCTTATGGCTTTTTGTATGAATATAGCCATTCTCGTAATAGCCCTCATATGCTTGCATAATAAAATCTCCTTTTCTTAAAGTATAGTTTCGGTACTTCTAAAATTCTTCCTCAGAGTGAAAAATATTAACTAACCCATTCCCCGAACCGCCAAACCCCCAAAAGCTACCGAAGTGGTCATGGATTGCTGTGTTTGGTCGTCCGGTGTTACCAAATCTGCGGATTTGAATGTTATTTATTCTTATGATTATATTATAACCTAAACGCTTTGAAATGTCAAGAGCTTCTCTTTGTGTTTTTATCCGCTTGTACGTTTGTCAATGATGTGTTACACATTATTTCAAAAAACTTCTCCCGTTTTAAGAAAAGCGTTCAAAACCTCTCTCGGAGATTTCCAATTAAGCGGACGCATCGGAAAATTATTGTAATCCCTGCTTCTAACAGCTAATTGCTTTTTAAAATCATCAAAAGAATAAAATCTTTTAACAGCGTAAAAATATTCGTTGTCCTTGCGATGAGAACGTTCGACTTTCCCGTTGTGCCGAGGGGTATACGGTCTTATGAGCTTGTGCTGAATATTTCTCTTTTTGAGGCGCGCCTCAAAAAGAGAAATATTCGAGGGGTTTTTGGTGGTAAATCGCTTGGTAAATTCATTCCCATTGTCGGTTTGAACGCACTCTACGTTGAATTTAAAGGCTTTAATCATATTTTCAAGGAACACAGCCGCCGAATAGCTGTTGTTTTCCTCGAAGGCTTCAATGTAGCGGTATCGCGAGTATTCATCAATCGCCGTGTATTGGAAGTAACTCTCGCCTTTCGCCTCGCCCACCAAACAGGCGGTAGGAACGAATTTCACATCAATTTGCACACGCTGACCGGGGTAGCTCATTTGCTCATAAGGCTTAGGAATATATTTCGGATTAGGCGGCTTTACCGGCTGAAGCCCCATCTTCCGCAACATTCGCCACAGCCCCGGAATACTTCGGGTGTAGCCCCTCTGCCGCAGTTTGACCCAAAATACCACCAATCCTACGTGTTGATTACGTTTTCGCATATCTCTGATTAGCTTTATTTCGGCTTCTGTGTGCTGGTTTGGGTGGCTGTGCGGCTTGTGCGATTTGTCTGCAAGCGATTGCAAAGTGCCGTCATATCGGCGTTTCCAACGATAAACATACTGTCTGTTGGTTCGATATTTGACTGCGGCGGCGGTTACTCCGTGCTTTTCTGCATATTTCAGCAGGGCTTGACGAAAGCGCATATCTTGTGTTATAGTTGTCATAGCGGGTTTTGGAAACCTCCCTGTTGCTTTTTTGTTTAGCAACTATAACTGTAACACAGGTTTCCTTTTTCCGCTACTCTTTTTTTGCTAAGTGTAACACTTCTATTGTAATCCTACACATCCCTGAAATATGACATTTTTTTGTAATTGACATTATCGCGCAAATATGATAAAATGGATAAGAAATGCCATGACAGCTTTTATGAGTTTGTATTTCTTAAATTATCTTTTAAAATAACATCGTGAGAACTGCCCTCGACTATGCTTGTAGAAGAAACTAAGGTTAATTTTGCCTTTTCCTGCAACTCCGCAATAGTTAAACAACCGCAGTTGCACATTGTACTCTTGACCTTCGATAGTGAACGGTCTAAGTTATCCTTCAGCGGACCTGCATAAGGCACATAGCTGTCAACGCCTTCCTCGAACGAAAGATGTTCCGCTCCGCCCGAATCATAACGCTGCCAGTTACGAGCTCGGTTTGTCCCCTCGCCCCAGTATTCCTTTACATATGTCCCGCCGAGCATGATTTTATTACCCGGCGCTTCATCAAACCGCGCAAAATAACGCCCAAGCATTACGAAATCCGCACCCATAGCAAGAGCAAGCGTAATATGATAGTCATGAACGATTCCTCCGTCGGAGCAGACGGGTATGTATATGCCCGTTTTTTGATAGTACTCGTTTCGCGCCTCACACACATCAATAATCGCACTCGCCTGACCCCTGCCTATACCTTTTTGCTCACGCGTTATACAAATCGCGCCGCCGCCTATACCGACTTTTACGAAATCTGCCCCGCTCTCCGCTAAATACAAGAAGCCTTCCTTATCGACGACATTACCTGCGCCTATTTTCACGGAATCCCCATACTTACTGCGAATCCAGTCTATAGCGATTTTCTGCCACTCGGTATAGCCCTCGGAACTGTCGATGCAAAGCGCGTCGGCGCCAGCTTTTACTAAGGCGGGTACACGTTCTGTAAAATCGCGTGTATTTATACCCGCTCCGACAAGATAGCGTTTATGTCCGTCAAGTATTTCGTTAAAATTTTCCTTGTGCTGTTCGTAGTCCTTACGGAAGACGAAGAATTTTAACCGCCTGTTATTGTCGATTAGCGGCAGGGAGTTGAGCTTGTGTGCCCAGATTATATCGTTGGCTTCTGAGAGCGTAATATCGGCAGAAGCGGTAATAAGCTTTTCAAACGGCGTCATAAACGAGCTTACGAGTGCGTCCGTTGCCATTCGCGACACCCTGTAATCGCGGCTCGTTACGATTCCGAGAAGTTCGGAGTGTTCCGTACCGTCGGCTGTCACCGCCATAGTGGAATGTCCGGTCTTTTCCTTTAACCTTAATACGTCTTTAAGGCTCATATCGGGACGCAGATTAGAATCGCTGTTGACATAACCCGCCTTATAGCTCTTTACGCGGGCGACCATGTCAGCCTCGTCTTCAATAGACTGCGAGCCGAAAATAAACGAAAGCCCACCCTCGCGTGCTAAAGCCACCGCCAATTTATCGTCTGAAACAGACTGCATAATCGAAGATGTAAACGGGATATTAAGGGTTATCCCCGGCGTTTCGCCCTTTTTAAATTTAATGAGCGGGGTTTTCAGCGAAACATTTGAGGGTATACATTCGGTGGACGAATACCCGGGAATGAGCAGATATTCGCCGAAGGTGCGGGAAACATCCTGTGTGTAATGAGCCATTTTATTTCCTTTCTCAGTTAAGACGGTTTTTTTACAATATTTTTTACAATACTCACAATATATTGTATATTTTTAGTATTTTAACACACAAGGGAGTAAAAGTCAACACGGAAAAATAAACAATATTTTGTTGCAAAATGCAGATAAATATGTTATGATTAGCTTATGCGGAAAAAGGAGAAACTTTTATGTTCACTGAAACGCTGAGTGTTTGGCAGTATTTGAGCGAGGCAGACAAGCCTGTAATCATATATGGCATGGGAAACGGCGCGGATAAAATCCTCTCTGCCTTAGAAACCCGCGGGGTTGTTCCCGCCGCTTTCATGGCGAGTGATGAGTTTGTACGCGGACATAGCTTTCACGGCTTTAATGTCAGAAAACTTAAAGATATAGAAGAAGAGTTTGACAATTTTATCATTCTTGTTGCCTTCGGAACAAATCGTCCCGATGTAATGGAAAAAATATACGGCTTGTCCGAAAAATATGAGCTTTATATCCCCGACGTACCTGTCTACGGCGATGTCCTTCAAAATCTTTTCGATGAAAAATATGTTGTCGAGAATTTTAATAAAATAAAAGAGGTTCGGGAGGTTTTCGCCGATGAGCAGTCAAAAGAGGTTTTCGACAGGCTCATAGATTATAAAATCAGCGGCAAAACCGAACATCTGCGTGCAACGGTCTCCGACCGTCAAGCCGCGCTGAAGCTATTGGGTATAAAAAGCGACGGTAGTGAGGTTTTTCTCGATTTGGGCGCCTATGACGGCGACACAGCGCAGGAATTTGCTGAGTTTACGGGCGGAAATTATAACAAGATTTACGCCTTTGAGCCTGATTTCCGTAATTTTTGTAAGTTGAAACGAAGACATTATATGCTCGAACCGACTAAACTTGAGGCAATTAACGCCGCCGCCTCCGACAAAGACGGCTCTGAAGATTTTTCAAATGCAGGCGGACGGCAATCGGCTTCAGGTAAAGGCAAAAAAGTAAAGACGCAAAAAGTCGATACATTTTGCGAGAGCCGAAAAATTAAACCGACATTTATAAAAATCGATGTAGAGGGTAGTGAGAAAAACGCGCTTGTCGGTGCGGCAGAGATTTTAAGAAGGCATAAGCCTAAACTCGCCGTTTCGCTTTATCATCGCACGGAAGACCTGCTCTCACTGCCGATTCTTATAAAAAAACTAAACGGCAGATATAAAATGTATCTGCGGCGGCACGAGTATATACCCGCATGGGATATTAATCTGTATTGCATTTAAGGAGGCGCGAGGCGTTATATGAGAAGGATTGTTTTCATTTTATTAATTGTGGCGGTCATCGCCGTCATCGGATTGTATACTTTTCTTGAGTTCAGAGTCAACGAAATTGTTTTCGTAAACGACCGCATGGAAACATGGGCTCAGGGTAAGGAGATGGTCGTCCGCCGACTGTATAACTCTGACGTGGATATAGACGCCTTTTTCGAGAAGGTTGAGCAGTCTTTAGTCATCGCGGAATTTACCGAGGACGAAATCTACGCGGCGGCACTCAATTCGGGAAACCCGGAGTTTCAACCGGTCTTTTATTTCAGTACATACAGCCCCGATGCGGATGTGAATGTATTCGATGTCTCCTCAAGAGTCGTGCAGGAATACGCGCCGAACCAGACTAATTTTAATTTTAAGGCGGCGAACTTATATATTGAGATAATGACAGACGGACCGATGATTTCCGACGTTGAACTACGAGCCGAAAATCCGGCGGAAAAAATCCCCGGTACGCCGATAATCAGCGATGATAAACGCCAAATGGCTATAGACTTAAACAATGTTTCGAGCTATTCGTTCACCCTCACGGGGACAGGCAGGGTTACATTTCAATATACCTATGACGTAGTGACCGGAAATCTTTTTTCGAGCATGTCGTTAGAAGAACAACTTTTAATCGTACACGCCAATATTTCCGAATGGCAAGACGGGGAATTTAAAGTCGAGTATATAAACGAACCGTTTTCCTCACTTGAGGAGTTTTTATATTAAAATCCGAGGAAGAAAGTAATGAAGCATACCTACATTAAACCCAAAGTAATAAAAAACCATGCAAACGCAAAAAGAGTAACGGCGTTTGTGTTTTTGGCGTGCTTTCTTGTGTTTTTCACTTTTTCACAGGGCTTCGATTTAGCCGCCTCGGCACACGAACGCGAGCATGAACACAGCATGGCAAAGACTTCTTGTGAAACCTGTCTGCATATAAATAATATAGAAACTCAAATTAAGTTTTTTAAAATCATAAATCCGCTCATAATTCTTGTGGTTTTAGCCTTTTTCGCTTCATTTTTGTTTATAAATTTTATTCTTTTAAAGACGGATTTTGTTTCCCTTACATATCTAAAAATCCGACTTAATAATTAAAAATAAACCTCCCAAGGGCGGGCATCATGTTCCCCTGTACCACAGGGTCTGTTTGATGCCGCCTTATAAATTCTAAATTAAACTAAATTTTTGTAGGAGGTTTCATAAATATGAAACGTATTATTTCTATTTTTATTGCAGCTTTTTTGCTTATATCAGTATTAATGACAGCTTGCACTCAAAACGAATCGGGAACACAGGGAGCCGCTTCCGGAAATGCGAACGGAAACAATACCGACGGCGGTACAACGATTAAAATAGTCGCTACGATTTTTCCGCAGTATGACTGGGTACGTGAAATCCTCGGCGACAACGCAGACGATACGGAACTTACCCTGCTTTTAAATAACCGTATAGACCTGCACAATTATCAGCCTTCGGTTGAAGATATAATGAAAATTTCAAATTGTGACCTTTTTATATACGTGGGCGGCGAATCTGACGATTGGGTTGATGACGTACTTAAAAACGCTCTAAACCCTGATATGATTGTGTTGAATCTTATGGACGCTCTCGGAGATTCGGTTAAATATGAGGAAATTATCGAGGGCATGGAGCATGACGATGACGACCATGATGATGACGATGACGATGACGACCACGATGACGATGACGACCATGACCAAGAGTATGATGAGCATATTTGGTTATCGCTTAGGAATACCGAAATTCTCACACTTTTTATTGCCGATGCTTTGTCGGATTTAATGCCCGTTCATACACAGGCATACAAAGCCAATACAACAGCTTATAATCAAAAATTACAGGCTTTGGACGAGGAGTACAAATCCGCGGTAAATACAGCCGCAGTAGAAACGCTGTTATTTGCTGACCGTTTTCCGTTTCGCTATTTCGTTGATGACTACGGTTTAAGCTATTATGCGGCTTTTTCGGGTTGTTCTGCGGAAACCGAAGCAAGCTTCAGCACAATTATTTTCTTAGCGAACAAAGCTGATGAGTTAGGACTTAAAAATATTATGGTGACTGAATGTTCTGATAAGAAAATCGCCGAAACAGTTATAAGTAATTCAAATGACAAACAGCGGAAAATATTTGTTCTCGATTCTATGCAGTCGGTAACAACCGCCGATGTACAAAACGGAACAACTTACCTTGGAATAATGCAGAGCAATCTTGAGATTCTTAAAGAAGCATTGACATGAAAAAGTATTAAACTACAGAAAGGTGCGTTACCCTATGCCTTGTAATTCGCAGAATTACACAAAATTTATTGAAATTTATGCAGGATAGGGCGGCATGGTGTTAAAAATATGGCGCAGTTAGTCTGTCAAAACCTGAGCCTCGGTTATGAAGGAAAAACAGTTATTTCCGAACTCTCTTTTGAGGTGAATTCCGGTGACTATCTTTGTATTGTCGGCGAAAACGGTTCAGGTAAAAGCACGCTGATGAAAACAATACTAAGACTTAAAAAGCCCACATTAGGTCAGGTTTTGACAGGTGACGGCTTATCTCCGGACGAGATTGGCTACCTGCCGCAACAAACCGCAGTTCAAAAAGATTTTCCCGCATCCGTAAGAGAGGTTGTTCTTTCGGGATGCCTGAACCGTTGCGGTTTACGCCCTTTCTACAACAAGTCTGAAAAACAATTAGCAGAGCATAACATGGAAAAATTCGGTATAACAACCCTCGCGCATCGTTGTTACCGCGAGCTGTCGGGCGGACAACAACAACGTGTGCTTTTAGCACGCGCACTCTGCGCTACACGTAAGATTCTACTGCTCGACGAGCCCGCATCGGGACTTGACCCTGCTGTGTCGGGCGAAATGTACGAACTAATTTCGGGGCTAAACAACGAGGGTTTAACCGTTATTATGATTTCTCATGACATTACCGCCGCCATTAAATACGCTTCTCATATTTTACATCTCGGCGGCGGTTCTGCCATGTTTTTCGGCGAAAAATCCGAATACTGTAAGGAGTTAAAATGAGCGTAATAGAAAAATTAATCGAATACTTTCAGTTTCCCATGGTGCGTTACGCCATGATTGTGGGTGTATTAATCGCACTGTGTTCGTCACTTCTCGGCGTAACGCTTGTACTTAAACGGTTTTCATTTATCGGAACGGGCTTATCCAATGTCGCTTTCGGTGCGGTAGCAATCGCCGCGGCTTTTAAGATGAACAACACTTTTCTTTTATCTCTCCCTGTGACAATTCTGTGTGCCGTGCTTTTACTTCGCACAGGGCAAAACACAAAAATAAAAGGCGACTCTGCTATAGCTATGATTTCTGTCGGCGCGCTTGCTATGGGGTATCTTATCATGAATCTTTTTCCGAGTTCGGCGAATCTTTCCGGTGACGTCTGTTCGACGCTGTTCGGTTCGGTATCCATACTCACGCTTACAACCGAAGAGGTTTGGGTCAGCGCAGCTTTGTCGGTGATTGTTGCCGCTGTATTTTTGCTTTTTTATCATAAAATTTTTGCTGTTACGTTTGATGAAGAATTTTCTGCCGCCACAGGAGTCAGGGCAAAAACGTACAACCTTATTCTTGCCGTAGTTATCGCTGTTATAATTGTTTTGGCTATGAATTTGGTCGGTGCGTTATTAATCTCCGCACTTGTTATTTTCCCCGCCATGTCCGCCATGCGAGTGTTTAAAAGTTTTAAGTCGGTAACAATATGTGCGGTCGCTGTGTCTGTGACCTGCGCCGCACTCGGTATAATTATATCAATTATAGCGGAAACTCCCGTAGGCGCGACAATAGTCGCCGCAGATATTGCAGGATTTGCAATATTCAGTTGCATAGGATTTATTTTGAGAAAGGTTTAAAAACGATGGGTAAAAGTCTAAACAAAAAAGCACGCCGCGAAGAGGCGAGAAAAAAAGCCAAGATGAAGAAAGCGATTATTATAACTATAGCCGCATGCGCCGTAATCGTCGTATGCGCTACGCTGTTGAATTTTAACGCACTTCGTTCAAACGATGACCCCCTTACCAAACAAAATAACGCTGAAGACTCCGATGTCGACTATAACCTGAGCGGACTGAGTTCGACTTTGATTTCTTCTCATATAAACAATATGTGGCAGAGTCCCGCAAGATATATGGGAAAAACGATTAAGGCGGATGGCGTTTATTCTTATATGGATATTGAGGGCTATGATTTTCACATGTTAGTGATTAGTGTTACCGACTCCTGCTGTGTAGACCAATTACAGTTTGTTTTAGATGCCGATTCCGAACTGCCCTATCCTAAAGAGGGAGAACGTATTGAAATAAAAGGCGTTTTTGATGAATATGAGTTTTTCGGGAATACCTATTATTACTTGGTTGATGCCGAAATTACCGCATAGTGACAGCTCTGAACTGCCGCATTTATAAAGACGGTGCATCGCAAATGCGGCACACCGTCTTTCTTAGTTTTTGGCAGGAATACTATAACTATCTGCACATCGGCTCTAATTCGTCTACAATCTGTTTCAGACGCCTTATTTCGCTTTCGGAGAGCTCCTTTCCATTTAAAAACAAGGATAAAAACCTCGCCGCGGAGCCATCGAACAGTTTGTTTACTAACTCGGTCGCCTCATGCCGCTGTACCTGCTCCTTTGTGATAATCGCCTTGCAGAAAAAGTTTGAATCGTAGCGTTCAATCGCCCCTTTGGCAATTAATCTTCCTATAACAGTATAGGTTGTGTTACGGTTCCAGCCTGTCTGCTTTTTTAAAATCGCTGAGAGCTGACCCGCCGTTAAATCGCCTTCTTTCCATAAGACCTCTAAAACCTTTAATTCAGAATCGAAAATATTAATTTCCATGATACACCTCCAACTATTGCCGTAGTCACTTTCTGTAATTTAATACTACCACAGTAGTCACCATTTGTCAATAGTTTTTGTTAATAATTTCGTGAAATCTTTGTGAAATTTGGCTGTTTTTTAATTTTCCAAAACTGTAATTAATTACATGCTGTAAAAATGCCGTTTTGTCTTGACAAACAGAGGGATTTCAGGTATTATATATTTAGCGTTACTAATTAAATTTGATTGATTGGATAAACGCAAACGGTGTTTTGCCGAAATTAATTGGAGGTCTTTAAAAATGAAAAAAACAAGAAAATCATTTAGACTGACATTATTAACGGGCATAATAATCACAACCATGTCTTTTGGACTAAGTATCACTGCGGCGGCGGCTTGTCCGCTGACGGACTTATTCTCCGGCGGCGGATTATTCGGGAATAATTCACAAGGTTCCCTATTAAACATCAACTCGCTTTTACAGAATTACTCGAATCTTTTTACGAATAACGTTTTTACTGTTAACAGTAATAATTGTCCGCCGACCGTAACTCAACCACCTACCGTAACTCAGCCGCCTACCGTAACTCAACCGCCTACCGTGACTCAACCGCCGACCGTAACTCAACCGCCGTCCATAACTCAACCACCTACCGTAACTCAACCACCGACCGTAACTCAACCACCGACCGTAACTCAACCGCCGACCGTAACCCAACCGCCGACCGTAACTCAACCGCCGACCGCAACTCAACCGCCGACCGTGAGCGTTCCACCTCAGAACTTGAATACATATGCGGAGGAAGTCCTGAAATATGTAAACGAGGCAAGAGCCAATAGCGGGCTTCACGCACTTGTACTTGAACCCACACTGACAGCCGCGGCTGAAGTCAGGGCGAAAGAGGTCAATGCACGCTTCTCGCATACCCGCCCCGACGGTACGAGCTGTTTTACAGTGCTTCGCGATTTCGGCATCGGATATAGATTCTGCGGTGAAAATATAGCTCTCGGCTTCAACGATGCAAGAGCTGTTGTAAACGGGTGGTTAAATTCTCCTTCTCACCGCGCTAATATTATGAACTCCAACTACACGCAAATGGGACTCGGAAAATCCGATAAAGGTTGGTGTCAGCTTTTTACAGGATAGGATTTAATTTCTGAAAAAATTACATGTTACGACAGCACGGCGGGTATAATTTCCCCGCTGTGCTGTTCTTTAGTTTTGTAGTTCTTGATTTGCGGCAGAAATTATGATATAATAAAAAAAATAATCAACCGAGGTGTAAGCTATGGGTTTAATTTTAAAGCAGAATAAAATCGCTGAGGCTTGCCGAAGCCGTTTTAATGCGGCGAACCTACCGCTCGTCGAAGAAGAAAACGTAGATATTATCGCACTTAGCAGGTCGCGGCAATTTTTCTATTTGAATTTTCGCGAAGAGTTTACTTATGACAGTAACGCCATAGAGGGAAATAAAATAACACTACCTGAAACGTATGAGATTTTAAGGAAAAACGTGACCATATCGGGTAAACCGCTGAAAGACCAGATGGAAATTATAGGACACGCAAAGGCATTTGACTATCTCGTCGAAACAGCCACGAATAAAAAGCTGCCGCTTTCCGATGATTTAATACTGACCGTACATAAGATGACACTAAAGAATAGCGAGAATCCCGCCGGTAATAAGTCGGCCGGCGGCTCACGTTCTATAGCCGGACGTTATCGAACATTCGGTGAGGACGTAGTGGTCGGAGACCCTGTCACGGGAGAGGTATTTCACAGAGGGGCAAGCCCCATGAGCCTAAGCGACAATATTAAAGGGCTGATAGATGATTATAACCACCTCGTAAGCGATAGCAGTATAAATATTATAGGACTTTTGGCGGGGTTTCATCTATGCTTTGAAAGTATACATCCGTTCTGTGACGGAAACGGGCGAGTGGGTAGGCTTTTAGTCAACTTCGAGTTAATCAAGCACAACTATCTGCCCATAGATATAAGATTCGCGGAGCGAGCGGCGTATTATGCCGCTTTTGAAAAAAAGGCGGACGAATCCGTCTCTGACGATTATACGAGAATGACAGAGCTTTTTGTACGCTCAATGTTAAGCTCACAGGCTATGTATAAGCGGCTTCATGAGCAATATGCGAGCGGAAACGCAGAAAGAGCACCCGTTTATCAGGTACGCACCATGCCCGCGGATAGCTGATTTTACAATAAATTATTAATAAATTATTAATTAATTAAAATTCTTGCCAAATCCCGAATCTTATGTTATAATAAAAGGACAAGTAAATTTTACCGAAAGGACACCGAAAGTATGATAAGCTATTCACACGAAGTAGAACAAATGTGCGTGGTCGCAAAAGGCGCGAACCACGGACCGGCACCCATTCCCGAAGAGGGAAAATGGGTAAAAGCGTATGAAATCAAAGACATCAGCGGGTTGACACACGGCGTCGGTTGGTGTGCACCTCAGCAGGGAGCCTGCAAACTGACCCTCAACATCAAAGGCGGAATAGTAGAGGAAGCCTTAGTTGAGACACTCGGCTGCTCCGGTATGACTCATTCGGCGGCTATGGCGGGTGAAGTTCTGCCCGGAAAGACTATTCTCGAGGCTTTGAACACCGACCTCGTGTGCGATGCGATAAATGTCGCGATGAGAGAATTGTTTTTACAAATCGTCTACGGGCGTTCCCAGACCGCCTTTTCCGAGGGTGGTCTGCCAATCGGCGCGGGGCTTGAAGACCTCGGTAAAGGACTTCGCTCTCAGATAGGCACGATTTTCTCTACAAAGGCAAAAGGCGTCCGTTACATGGAAATGGCGGAAGGGTACATCAGCTCATTGGGTCTTGATAAAAATAACGAGATTATCGGCTATAAGTTCGTAAAGGTCGGAAAAATGCTCGAAGACATTCGTCATGGTAAAACCCCCGACGAGGCATACAACGCCAATCTGGGTCAATACGGCAGATACGACGAAGCGGTCAAGTACATTGACCCCAGAGAAGAATAGGTCGCGCCGCTTTGCGGCGGAAAATAAAAAAATTACGAAAGGGATATAATTTATGTCAAACATAAAATTTGAAGGTCAAAACAGAAGACAAGGCAAAATCGACGATTGCCTCAAAGAATACGGAATCACAAGCCTTGAAGCGGCTCGTGATATATGCCTCGAAAAAGGTATAAACGTGGAAGAAATAGTTAAAGGGGTACAACCAATTGCTTTTGAAAATGCAGTCTGGGCATACACGCTCGGTACTGCTATTGCGATAAAGACCGCAAAAAACAAAGCGGCGGAAGCGGCGGCGGCTATCGGTATAGGGTTGCAGGCGTTTTGTATACCCGGCTCAGTTGCGGAGAACCGCGATGTGGGTCTCGGACACGGAAACTTAGGCGCGATGCTTCTTGAAGAAGAGAATAAATGCTTCTGCTTCTTAGCGGGACACGAAAGTTTTGCGGCGGCAGAAGGCGCAATCGGCATAGCCCGTACAGCAAACAAAGCGCGAAAAGAGCCTCTGCGCGTAATCCTGAACGGACTCGGCAAAGACGCGGCTTATATTATTTCAAGGATTAACGGCTTTACTTACGTTGAAACAGAGTACGATATTCCGTCGGATAACCTTAAAGTTGTAAAAGAAATCGCCTTTTCGGACGGCGATAAGGCAAAGGTGAAATGCTACGGCTGTGACGATGTTTGCGAAGGTGTAGCCGTCATGAAGAAAGAATCGGTCGAGGTTAGTATTACGGGCAACTCCACGAATCCGACACGTTTTCAGCATCTTGTCGCAGGCACATACAAGAAATGGGCGACAGAGCATGATAAAAAGTATTTCTCTGTGGCTTCGGGCGGCGGCACGGGCAGAACATTACACCCCGACAACATGGGTGCGGGACCCGCCTCCTACGGTATGACCGACTCAATGGGAAGAATGCACGGAGATGCACAGTTTGCGGGAAGCTCAAGCGTTCCTGCGCATGTCGAAATGATGGGGCTGATAGGTATGGGAAATAACCCGATGGTCGGTGCGACTGTCGCTTGTGCAGTAGCTATCAGCGAAGCGTTTAAATAATATTTAATAACTAAACCTACCACAAACACCGTCTTTAAAAAGCAAAGGGCGGTGTTTTTGTTTGGATAGCCCTTTTATTTTCAGGTTCGATGGCTCGATAGCCACTATTGACCCTAAGTTTATCTGAACTCAATATGAAGCGTTTTTCCCACACCGGTTGCGATTTGTTGAAGGGTTGCGATTGTCGGACTGCAATTCCCATTTTCAATTCTGCTGATATTTGACTGCCTTATACCTGTTTTTTCCGCTAATTCCTTTTGGGTTAAATTTTTTTCAATACGGACAGCGATTATTGACTTAATATATTCGCGTTCGGGGCGTTGCCGTTCCCATTCTAACGCAAATTCAGGTTCTTTTAACTGATTATCCAAATACTTTTTTAAATCGTCCATTTATTATTTCCTCCCCTCATATTCCGCCTTATATTTCATGGCGAGCGCGATTTCATTGTATATATTATATTCCTTTTTTGATATATTGTCAAGGTGTTTTTAAACATTTAATAAATATTAATATAGGGACGATGCACGCCGCATCGTCCCTACATTATGTGGTTTTCGTATCTTGATTCTGAAACGTCGTAACCTAATTTTTCTATCCTGTCGAAAAGTTGGTGTTTTCTTATTCCCGTAGTGTCAAAGTCCACCGCCACGCTGTTTTTTGTAGGATTCATGCTTACAGAGATTACGCCCTTAAGTGTGTTTAGGTCGTTTTTAATTCTTTTTACACCATGTTTCCCTTCTACCTCGTTTACGATAAAGTACGCGCTTGCCTTTGACATTTTGTCCGCTTCCTTTCGTTCTTTTTAACATCTCTATGATTATTCTTAACGAAATATACGGACATTATTCGTGCTTAATAAAAAACCTCCGATAATTAAAGAATTTAATGATACTTTTTTATTTATTCCACCTTCTGCCAATCCGTCCCGTCTTTACGAATATGATAAAGCTCATAAACTCCGGGCGTTTTAGAGCCGTCATAGTATACTAAGTCGCCCGCTATGTTTATATACTTGCAATAATCGTCTTTAAGTATTGTTTTTTCTGTACCGTCAGTACGGATTTTACTGATATAACCGTTATTATCTGCATCATGGAAGAAAATCCAGTCTCCGCTGACGTTGACCTCATAGGTTGCTGAGCCGTTAACCTTTGTTTTTTCTGTCCCGTCGGTACGCACCTTATACAAATACTTGTTGTCGCTCATATCGCTGTAATAAACCCATTCTCCGACGACATTAATATAATATCCTACATCATCGATGATAAGTTCCCTGTCCGTACCATCGGTGCGGATTTTATAAATGGCGTTATTATCATCTAAGTTTTGATAATAAATCCAACCGTCAACTACGTTTACATAGTCGCACCTATCCGTGCCTATATGCGTTTTTTCCGAGCCGTCTGTGCGTATTTTATAGAGTTGCCAGTTATCACTGCGGTTTTGGTAATAAATCCAGTCATCGACCACGCTTGCATCGTGACTGTCGTCATCGTTGAGCTTTTCTTTCCCCGTACCATCGGTATTTATACTGTATATTCTCCAGCCCTCATCAAAATTGCAATAATAGACCTTATCCCCCACAACATTTATGTAGTAGGTTTTTTCATCGTTCAGCTGTACTTTCTCGCCTGTGTGGATGTGGGATTTATAAAGCCAGTTATGCTTATTGCTGTTCTGGTAATAAATCCAATCGCCGTCAAACGCAACAAATCCACCATTTGAGAGGTTTCCGGCAGTGTTTCCGTATTTTACCGCAGACAGCGGTTCAGGCATGACCGATTGTTCGGGTTCTTCAAATACTCCCGAATCAAAAACTTCTTCTTGCTCTTCTTCTTGTGCGGCATCGAAAACCATATCCCGAACATCGGTATTATCTGTATTTTCCGTAGTTTCAGTAATTTCAGTAGTTTCCGTATTCTCCTGCGCGGGTTCATCGTCAGGCTCATATGGGATTTCCGCCTCGTATGATGCTTCCGGTTCGGGCGTATACGGCGGTTCAGGCTCTTCAAATACTCCCGAATCAAAAACTTCTTCTTGCTCTTCTTCCTGTGCGGCATCGAAAACCATATCCCGAACATCGGTATTATCTGTATTTTCCGCAGTTTCCGTAGTTTCCGTAGTTTCCGTATTCTCCGGCACGGGTTCATCGTCAGGCTCATATGGGGTTTCCGGCTCGTATGGCACTTCCGGTGTATACGGCGGCTCAGACTCAACATCAGGTTTAGTATCCGTTTCAATATCAAACTCAAACGGCTCGTCCGATTCGGGTGTATACAGCGGTTCGGATTCAATATCGGACTCAATGCCGGGTTCATACGGCTCGTCCGTCTCAGGCGCATATAGCGGTTCGGATTCAATATCGGGTTCAATATCGGACTCCATGCCGGGTTCATACGGCTCGTCCGTCTCAGGCATATATAGCGGTTCGGGCATATCTCCCGCCGTATTCGGTTGGTCACTGCTTATCCTCATGCGGGAATGTCTCGCCTTTAATATTACCCCCGCGACGACCAACGCCGCCGCCGCTGTTAGAATTAACGGAATCTTTGACATAGTTCACAAACTCCTAAGCTGTAAAAATTATTATATTATAATTATAACCATCCCTGTCCGAAAAGTCAACCGTAAATTTTCCTGTTTAAGGCATTGAAAAAATATTTTAATAATGTTATACTTAAAATACAATAAAAAGTATTTCTAAGTAAAGCGGAGGATAAAATGGCGTATTATCTTGCGGTCGATTTGGGTGCTTCAAGCGGAAAGCATGTATTAGCGCGGATTGTAGATGATAAAATCGAGTTTGAAGTGGTTCATCGTTTTAAAAATGAGTTTATCGAAGTTAAAAATTCCGATGGAACGAATAGCTCGCGGTATTGGGATTTAGATTATTTATTTACCGAAATTGTCGCGGGAATGAAAAAATGCGCCGAAATGGGGAAAATACCGTCTTTTGTCGGAGTCGATACATGGGGCGTGGACTATGTCCTCTTAAACAGCTTCGGGAGCATATCGGGAAATGCGGTAAGCTATCGTGACGAACGCACCTCTGACATACCCGAATATGTGTTTCGGATGATTCCTGAAGAAGAGTTGTACAAAATTACAGGGATTCAGCGGCAACCGTTTAACACTATTTTTCAGCTTTACGCGCAAAGCCTTCGCTCCCCCGAGGAGTTGCAAAGCGCGCAAACCCTACTTATGCTACCGTGTTATTTTAACTATCTGCTGTCGGGCGTTATGGCTAACGAATATACCATTGCGTCAACCTCAGGGTTAGTAAACGCACGAAGCCGTGACTGGGACGATGATATAATCCGACGATTAGGGTTATCGCGCAGTTTATTTCATGAGATTTTACCCACCGGAACTATTTTGGGTGAGCTTACACCCGGAATCGCCGCCGAGGTCGGGTATAACGCAAAAGTCGCGCTTGTCTGTACCCACGATACGGCATCGGCGGTACTTGCGGCACCGCTTACCGAGAAATCAATCTATTTGAGCTCCGGTACATGGTCGCTTATGGGTGTGGAGATTGAAAACGCCGTATTGAACGAGCAGAGTAGGTTAGAGAACTTCACTAACGAGGGCGGATTTAAAGGAAGCTATCGGTTTTTAAAAAACATCATGGGACTTTGGTTATTACGTGCGGTCAGAAAGGATTTCGGAAGCCGCCACGACTACAATTACCTCAGCCGAATAGCAAGAGAAAACGAAGATTTTCCGTCTATTATAGATGTTTCCGACAATAGGTTTTTCGCACCCGCCAGCATGGTGGACGAAATAATAAAAGCCTGTACGGAGTCAGGGATGCAGGTTCCCGAAACGGCGGGTGAAGTCAGTGCGGTCATTTATCGCAGTCTTGCCGCCTATTACGGGAAAACTGCCGAGGCAATCGAAAGGCTCACGGGTAACAGTTATGACACTGTTAACATGGTAGGCGGCGGTACTCGCGACAAGTATTTAAACAAGCTCACCGCAAAAGCCTGCAAAAAACGGGTTTTGGTCGGTCCGACAGAGGCTACCGCACTCGGTAACATCATATCACAAATGCTCACAACGGGAGAACTGAAAACCGTTAAACAAGCACGGGAAATGATAAAAAACTCTGTAGCATTGGAGGAATACAGATATGAACACAGCACGTTTTGACGAGGCACGGAAAATCTACGCCAAAATAGGCGTTGACGCGGAGAAAGCTATCGACACGCTCTCAAAAATAAGCATTTCAATGCACTGTTGGCAGGGGGATGATGTTAGAGGCTTTGATTATATTAAACGTTCGAATACAGTTACTGCGGATACGAGCGGAATTCAGGCGACAGGGAATTACCCCGGAAGAGCGAGGTCTCCGGATGAACTTATGCAGGATATAGACAAGGCGTTAAGCCTTATTCCGGGGAAACATAAGTTGAATCTCCACGCCTGCTACGCAATTTTTGAAAACGATGATTATGCCGACAGAGATGCTTTAGAGCCTCGTCACTTTCAAAAATGGGTTGATTTCGCCAAAGCGCGAGGGATGGGTTTGGACTTTAATCCGACATTTTTCGCCCACCCGAAGGCGGCGGCTATGACTTTATCAAGCGGTGACGAAGAAATTCGGGGTTTTTGGATAAGACACGGAAAAGCCTGTCTTAAAATATCGGAGTATTTTGCAAATGAATTGAACAAACCCTGCGTTATGAATATCTGGATTCCCGACGGGATGAAAGACCTTCCCGCCGACAGAGCGACCCCGCGCTTACGTTTTAAAAAATCACTTGATGAAATTTTATCCATGCCTTACGACAGAGAAAAGGTTTTAGTCTGCCTTGAATCTAAGGTGTTCGGAATAGGACTCGAAAGTTATACCGTAGGTTCTTCCGAATTTTGTCTGAATTATGCAAACAGAGCAGGGATAATCCCGCTTATGGACAACGGGCATTATCATCCGAACGAGTATGTCTCCGATAAGATTTCGTCTATGCTCGCTTTTTTTGATAAAATCGCACTCCATGTCACGAGAGCCGTCCGTTGGGACAGCGACCATGTTGTTTCTTTTAACGATGAAACGCGGGATATAGCCGCAGAAATAGTCTTCAATGATGCAGTCGACAGAGTTATAATAGCGACAGACTATTTTGACGCGAGTGTAAATCGCATAGCCGCATGGGTAACGGGCATGAGAAATTTACAAAAATCATTGCTTTACGCACTTTTACAGCCTGTTGCAAAGCTGAAACAATTACAGGAGAACGCAGAATACACCGAGCTTTTGGTACTCGGCGAGGAATTAAAGACATATCCCATAGGCGATGTTTGGGAGCGTTTTTGCGACATAAACAGCGTACCGAAGGACGACTGGTTTAATGAAATTAAAAAATACGAAAATGATGTATTATTAAAGCGTGATGTAATAATCTATGGGCGATGACATTAAATTGTCCGAAATCTACTCACACCACCTCAAAATCAATCATACCAAAAGCCACATTCACCGAGACACAGCGGACTTTTATCTTGTCGCCTAAGGCAAATCTTTTTCCCGTGGTTTGTTCGGTGAGGCTTATATTATCATCGGCGGCGCAAATTCCGAGCGAGCCGCCCCCTACCCTTCCCTCTACCGTGTTTGCGAGCATGACGAAAAAGCTGTTTTGCGATACACCGGAGATAATCCCGTCAAACTCTGCGCCGACATGCTTTTGCATGTATTCTGCCATATAGAATTTCTCGCAGTCGCGTTCCGCACTTACCGCACGAAGCTCGGCATGAGACGACTTTACTGCCGCTTCATGAACAAATTTTCCGTAGCGTTTTTTCGTCTCTGCCTTGTTTTCCTTTTTAATATAGTCGCTTAAAATCCTGTGAATTATTAAATCGGGGTATCGTCTGATAGGGGACGTGAAATGAGCGTACTCTTTCATAACTAATCCGAAATGTCCTATCGGTTCGTCGGAGTATTTGGCTTTCATCATGGCACGCAGAACCAAAGTGTTTATCACACCCGCTTTATCCGTATTGCGGGCTTTTTCAATAATACCCGCTAAATCCGCCGCACCGCGTCCCTTTAGGATATATTCCGCACCAATTAACGCCAATGTTTCTTTCAGCGCGTCAATTTTTTCTGTCGTGGGGGCTTCGTGTATGCGGTAAACGAAGGGTATGACGGAATCCATAGCAAGCCTTGCCGCACAATTATTTGCCGCTAACATAAATTCTTCTATTATATTTTCGCAGACACCGCCTTCGCGCCGCTGTATATCTATGCAAAGCCCGTTTGGGTCACAGATTATTTTACTCTCACTTGTTTCAATGAAAGGCGCACCCCTGTCTTTACGGTTTTTTTGCAGCTTCTTTGCTAACTCTTCCATAATAGACAGAGAGTCTAAAACCTCTGCGTATTTTAAATTTAAGCCGCTGTCCGAAGAATCGGACAATAACCTGTTTAACTCCGAATAGACGCCCTGTATACGCGATTTTATTATAGTTTTAACGAACATAAACGATTTTAACTCTGCCTCATTATTAAATTCCATGAAACAGGAAAAGGCAAGCCGTTCACTGTTGGGATTTAGTGAGCAAATACCGTTAGACAGCTCCTTCGGTAACATCGGAACTACCATATCTGCTATATAAACACTGGTTCCGCGTTCAAGCGCGGCGAGGTCGAGCGGTGTGTTTTTCCTTACATAATGTGAAACATCTGCAATATGCACTCCGAGCCTGTAACCGTTTTCATTTTTTTCTATACTTATCGCATCATCTATATCTTTGGTGTCTGCACCATCTATAGTAAAAATAATATCGTCACGTAAATCAAGCCTTTTTAGAATCTCCGAATCGGGGATTCTTTTTTCGGCTGTAGATTTAGCGTCCTCCATAGCCTCGCCGGAAAATTTAAGAGGAATATTTTTCTCATCAAGATAGGCACTTACACAGACTCTTGCGCTACTCGCATTTCCGTAAATCGATGTTAAATCCGCTATATGTTCCGAATGACGCTCGCTGCGCTCTCTGATTTTAAAGCTTACCTTATCACCCTCTTTAGGCTTAAAGCCTGCATAACTGAAAATCAAAAGCGGCTCGCACACAAAACTATCAGGCAGAACATAAAGCTCTCCGCTCTCAGTAACGATTACCCCCGTTAAAATATTTTTCGTTTCTTTTTCCACTAAAACGACCTCTGCCGCCGTATTTAACCCTCCGCCGCGTTCTCTGTTTGTCACCTTAGCTAAAACTATATCTCCGGGTATTCCTCCGCGTAGTTTTCTGCCCGGAATAAAAAATTCCTCATTTCCATTTAGTTCTTTTATAAAGCCGTGAGTACGGAAAACCCGCATAATCTCGGCTTCAAAAAAATCTGCTCTTCTTACTAATTTCCAGCCGCCTTTGCTCTGCATAACGAGACCTTCCCGCGACAAATCATTCAGGGCGGGTTTTAACTCCGACGCTTTTTTCGCATTTACTGCTTTGGCAATATCTGCGATATTAACGGATTTTTCTTCATTGTACAGGGTTTTTATAATCCTGTCGGAAAATCTTTTTTTCATTTTTAACATTCCTTACCTTAAAAATTACAGGCGGACTCTATCGTCCGCCCGAATACACATATCAGTTTTTTATTATTCGTCTAAACCGGGTGTGACTCTTTCAATCTCAACTCCATCAATATTAAATCCCTCCGGTAATAAACCCTCTATCATACCGCCCGTATCGAAATCCACGTCATATGACGGAATAGTGTCCGATTCGGCACTTCCGCTGCCGCCTTTGTAATAAATAGCAAAAACATTAACCACGAGCGTAACCACGAAAAATAAGATAGCCGCGGTTTTGGTCGCTTTTGCTAATTTCGCTTCTTTAGTGCGTCCCGAGTTTTTCTGATAAAAATTATCGGAACTACCCCCGGAAATCGCCTGGGACATACCCTTCTTCGATTCCTGCATGAGTACCATTATTATGATAAAAACGCAGGATAGTATTAAGCAAATCGCGCTTATAATTTCAAGAATATTCATTTTAAATGCCTTTCCTCTGCCTTTATTTTGATGTACAGGGTCAATAATATGCTGACACAAAGTTTATTATATCATAAAGAGGTTGACTTGTCAACCTCTTTATGGTAAAATAATAAAAAAAGAAGTAAAAAAATCGAAAATGTGAAAAAGCAATAAAAATTAGTTGCTTCACTGCCGATTTTTTGGGGGAAAAATGAGAGTTATACCGATAAAAAGCATAAACACCCGTACATGTACGCCCGAAAGCTTTATCGCCTTTTCAGAAAAGGAGTATAATCTGGGCGTCACAGAAGCCGCACTTAATATAACGAAGAGTAGCGGCAAGCCGTTTGTGCTTATTACAGGACCTTCCGGTTCGGGTAAAACCGTCACCGCCCACAGGTTGCGAGCCGAGCTTATAAAACTCGGAAATGCGACCCATATTATTTCTATGGACAACTATTTTTTACCGCTCAAAAACGGCACTGACGGGGTTGACCTTGAGTCGCCCGACCGTGTTGACCGTGCTTTATTCGCTGAGCAGGCAGAAAAAATTTTAAACGGCGATGAGGTGACGCTCCCTGTTTTTGATTTTAAAAAACAGGATAGAGCCTTCGGGACGCGTTTTAAACGAAGCAAGGGTGAGTTTGTTATTTTTGAGGGAATACATATGCTTAATCCTGTTGTTTCAGGCTGTCTTTCGGCTCATGCGAATTCGGTGTATGTCAGCGTTCGTACCAGGATAAAAATGGAGGGCGGCGGTACACTGCACCCCTCGAAAATAAGACTGCTTCGGCGTTTTGTACGGGACAAGCTGTTTCGGGGACGTACTTTTTTCCAAACCATGGAGCATTTTTTAAATGTTGAACGCGGTGAAAAGATGTATATTATGCCCTATAAAAAATATGCACGGTTTGATGTCGACACGTTTATCCCTTACGAAGCCTCGGTCTATAAAAAACACGTACTCGACGAGCTTTTGGCGGCTGAGAATAAAACCGAGCTTGTAAATGAGCTTATAATGTTTTTAAAGGGGATAGAAGGCATGGATGAAGAGTTTGTACCGCAGGATTCTTTGGTACGTGAGTTTATCGGCGGGAATACTTTAATGTATTAAATTTTACGGAAAATTTTTTTACTTGAAAGAATGTGAAATTTAAACTATAATTAAAACAGAAACTATAAAAAATAATAAAGAATAAAGGAAAAAGGAAGCGAAATATGAAATTAATAGGTCTTGACGTTGGTTCAACGACGGTCAAAATCGTTGTACTGAACAGTGACAACGAACTTATACATAGTAAATATCAGCGTCACTATTCGGATATTAAAAAAACCCTTGCGGAGGTACTTGAAGAGGGTCTCGGCTCAGTCGATGCGGATGAAACGGCGCGTATTGCAATAACCGGTTCGGGCGGCATAAACGCCGCAAACTGGTTAAACCTGCCTTTTGTGCAGGAGGTCAGTGCGGGTGCGGTCGCGGTTAAGCGTTTTATTCCCGAAACCGATGTAGTAATCGAACTCGGCGGCGAGGATGCAAAAATCACCTACATAACGGGCGGTCTCGAACAACGCATGAACGGAACCTGTGCCGGCGGGACGGGTGCGTTTATCGACCAAATGGCGGCTCTTTTAAATACAGACGCGGCGGGGCTGAACGAAAAAGCCAAAGATTTTAAAACAATCTATCCCATAGCCTCACGGTGCGGAGTTTTCGCCAAAAGCGATATTCAGCCGCTTCTTAATGACGGTGCGCGTAAATCTGATATAGCCGCCTCTGTTTTTCAGTCGGTTGTCAATCAGACAATCAGCGGACTCGCCTGCGGTAAACCCATTCGCGGAAAAGTTGCTTTTCTCGGCGGACCTTTATTCTATCTGTCCGAGCTTAGAAAACGATTTGAAGTAACCCTGAATCTGACCGAAGAGACAATGATTTTCCCCGAAAATGCAAACCTTTTCGTGGCTATGGGTGCGGCTATATCCGACAGTACGCTTGAAGCTGATATAGATGAATTGAAAAAACGTGTTGACGCACTCTCTGATGTAGAAGTACACGAGGTAGAAAGACTCGCGCCGCTGTTTGAAAACGATGAGCAACGCGCAGAGTTTAAAGAAAGACACGACGGGCATAAAATCCCCTCAGCCGATTTCGCCGCACACGAGGGCGAATGTTATCTCGGCGTGGATATGGGCAGCACAACCACGAAAGCCGCATTAATCAATAAAGACAGCGAGATACTTTATTCATATTATGACAATAATATGGGCGACCCCTTAAAATCCGTGACAGGTATTTTAAAAGATATATATTCAAAAATGCCCGCAGGAGGTTTTATATCTAAGGCTTGTGCAACAGGTTACGGCGAGCATTTAGTAAAAGCCGCACTCGGTATAGATTTCGGCGAAATTGAGACTATGGCGCATTATAAAGCCGCACAAAAGCTTCTGCCCGACGTCGAGTTTATACTCGATATAGGCGGTCAGGATATGAAGTGTATGAAAGTCAAAAACGGAGAAATAGAGTCGGTTTTGCTCAATGAGGCTTGCTCATCGGGGTGCGGCTCTTTCATAGAAAATTTTGCCAACGCACTCGATATGAACGCCTCCGAATTCGCGCTTTTAGGGTTAGATGCGATGTCCCCTGTTGACCTCGGCTCACGCTGTACGGTTTTCATGAATTCGCGGGTTAAGCAAGCCCAAAAGGAAGGCGCGAGCGTAGGTGATATTTCTGCGGGCTTATCCTATTCGGTGGTGAAAAACGCTCTGTTTAAGGTCATAAAAATCCGCGACAGTAAAGAACTCGGTAAAAAAATCATCGTCCAGGGCGGAACATTCCTGAACGACTCGGTTTTACGCACATTCGAGCTTGTCACGGGAAGAGAGGCGTTTCGCCCCGACAAGGCGGGGCTTATGGGTGCATACGGCGCGGCATTGTATGCTCTGGAAAACGATGATGGTAAAGGTTCGGGTATTGCCGATTCTGAAAAGCTTGAGAACCTGAAAATTAAAAAAACCACGGCACACTGCAAAAAATGTTCAAATAACTGTCTGCTTACAATCAGCCGTTTCGCCGACGATTCTCTCTACATAACCAACAATCGCTGTGAAAAAGGCGCACCCGAAAATAATAAGGAGAATAAAGAGGAAGCCCTGCCCGATTTATACGAGTGGAAATACAACCGGATTTTTAATCATTACAAGCCGCTCCCCGAAAGCGAAGCGAAGCGCGGCGTTGTGGGGATTCCGCGTGTACTCGGAATGTTTGAAAACTATCCGTTTTGGTTTACGTTTTTCACAGAACTCGGCTACTCGGTTAAATTATCACCCCATTCGAGCCGCCGTATTTATGACCTCGGTATGGAAACCATGCCGTCAGAATCAGTCTGTTATCCCGCGAAAATCGCACACGGACATATTACCGCCCTACTCAACGACGGTATAAGATTTATATTCCTGCCGAGTCTGCCCTTTGAAATGGACGAACGTAACCTCACAGGAGGAGACAACCACTATAACTGTCCCGTGGTAGCCACCTACGGCGAGGTACTCAAAAACTGCGTCCCCGAAATCCGCGAGCATAAAATAAATTTTATGAACCCCTTTCTGCCCGTTTATGACAAAGAAAGAATGGCAGAACGGATTGTTGAGGAATTTAGTGCGAGCGGTTTAACCGATATAAGCGGAGCGGAAATCGGACGCGCACTCGCAAAAGCCTACAGTGAGGACGAAAACTTCAAGACCGCTATCCGTAAAAAAGGTGAAGAAGTTCTCTCACTGCTTCAAAAAACAGGAAAAAAAGGTATAGTTTTAGCCGGGCGTCCATATCATGTTGACCCCGAAATAAACCACGGTATTCCGCAAATGCTCAACGGGTACGGCTTCGCCGTATTAACCGAGGACAGCGTAGCACATCTCGAAAAAGTAAAACGTCCGCTCCGCGTTGTAGACCAGTGGATGTATCATACGAGGCTGTATTCTGCGGCGACGCTTGCGGGTAAAACACCCGAACTTGAGTTAGTCCAGCTTAATTCTTTCGGGTGCGGTCTTGACGCGGTGACAACAGACCAGGTTCAGGAAATAATACAGGGTCACGGCAGGGTTTATACAACCCTTAAAATCGATGAAGTAAATAACTTAGGCGCGGCACGGATTCGTCTTCGTTCATTAGTTTCCGTAACTGAAGAGCGTGAGCGTAAAAATAAAAACCGACCCAAACCGTATGACGGCTATAAAAAGCCGCCGCTCTTCACAAAAGAAATGCGTAAAAAACACACCATTTTAGCTCCGCAAATGTCGCCTATCCACTTTGAGCTTTTAGAGTCCGCGTTTGGTTACTGCGGCTATAATCTCGAAATAATGAAAGACTACTCTAAAAATGCAGTGGATGCAGGACTTAAATATGTTAATAATGATTCCTGTTATCCCGCTATTCTGACGGTAGGGCAGTTTATGGCGGCACTCGAAAGCGGTAAATACGACCTTGACAACACCTCGTTATTGATTACGCAGACGGGCGGTGCATGCAGGGCGACAAACTATGTCGGCTTACTTAAAAAAGCTTTGGCGGACGGCGGTTATTCCCAAATCCCGCTTATATCGCTCAATGTCGTCGGTATAGAGAAAAACCCCGGCTTTAAAATTACGCCCTCTCTTGTTATGCGAGCGTTCGCGGCGGTTATTTACGGCGACGTGTTGTGTCGTTGCCTCTATAAAACACGCCCATATGAAATGGAAAAAGGCGCGGCTAACCGCCTATATGAAAAATGGGACAAAAAGCTTAAAACGGATTTAAAATCTTTAAGCCTTTCCCAATATAGGAAAAACATAAAACAAATCGTAAAAGAATTTTCAGAGTTACCCGTATTCGATATAGAAAAGCCAAAAGTCGGTATAGTGGGTGAGATACTTGTAAAATACCACCCTTTAGCCAACAACAACGTAATAGACTTAGTTGAGAAAGAGGGAGCAGAGGCTGTCGTCCCCGATTTAATGGGATTCATATACTACATTTGTGACCAGTCAAATTCAAAAGCCGAGCTACTAACCGTCACGAAAAAGAGAAAATATTTGTCGAACATTGCCATTAAATTCTTTGAGTGGCTTGAAAAACCTTATTCGGATGCTTGTAAAGACACAAAATTCGGCACATTCATGAAAATTTCCGAGATGAGAAAATTAGTTACAGATATAGTTTCTACGGGAAACATAGCCGGCGAGGGTTGGTTCTTATCTGCCGAAATGCTTGAGCTTATACACTCCGGTGTGAATAATATTATATGTATGCAACCGTTTGCCTGTCTGCCTAATCATGTTACGGGAAAAGGGGTCATAGGCGAGTTAAAACGCCGTAACCCCGATTCAAACATAATAGCGATAGACTATGACCCCGGCGCATCGGAGGTAAATCAGATTAACAGAATTAAACTTATGCTGACACAGGCAAAAGAGCAGATGAAAGACGATACACGATTGACAACAGAGCCAAAACGTGATATGATAGTTGTATAGTGAAGCCCATGTTACAATGACAAAAACCAAAACCCATGTTAAAATAGTAAATATAATTTACTAAAATAAGAAAGGAATAAAAATTATGTCAGAAATCAGATTTTCGACAGGCGCGGGAGGCAAACCCTTAAATGTAGACGGAAAGAAGGCACAGAAATATACGCTATGGATTTTCGTTATAATCGGCTTGGTTATTTTATTATTTAACAGCTTTGCGATTATTAATGAAGGATTTATAGGCGTAAAGTATCGGTTCGGTAAAATAGTAGATGATAACATGAGTGCGGGGCTTCGATTTAAAATCCCGTTCATCGAAGAAATCAGACCGGTCGAGACACGTAACCTTGTCTACCAGCTTGACGGCGATGCGTATACCCGCGATAACCAGACAGTCAATGACTTGAGAATTAAAGTTACTTATCGTTATAATACCGCATATTTGTCAACTCTCATCAGAGACATCGGTATTGAAAACGTCGAGGGCAGATTCCTTGTTCCGTATACCCAAAATATCTCAAAGAATGAAATCGGGCAAATCAGGGCAGAGGAATTAGTACAAGAGCGTACTGTTGTCAGAGACAGAATCCGTAATAATCTTCAAGCCGCACTCGAACCTTTCGGGATTGATGTAACCGAAGTGGCTATTGAAAATATTGCGTTCACTTCTGACTTTGAGGCGGCTATACAGAATAAAGTAATCGCCGAGCAGAAAGCACTCGAAGCGCAAAACAGAACCGAAGAACGCAGGCATGAAGCCGAACAGGCGGTCATAGCCGCGCAGGGCAGAGCGGACAGCTTGCTTGCGGAGGCGACAGCGGAAGCTGAAGCAATTGCTCTTATTCAAGCGCAGATTTCACAAAGCCCTCAATATATTGAATACTTAAAAATCATTCAATGGGACGGTATTCTGCCGCAGGTTATAGGAGACGGCGTTAATCCGTTTGTGGTACTCGGTGCGAACGACAATGCGCCGACGGTCAGGAATAATCAGCCGTCACCGACAGTAAATCAAGAATGAGTTTTAGAGATTTAAAAAAACGCGCCCTTGAGCGGTTTTTCGGCGGTATTAACGATAGGCAGAAGGAAGCCGTCTTCCGCACAAAGGGGGCGGTGCTTATAATCGCAGGTGCAGGAAGCGGAAAGACCACTGTGCTGTGTTCCCGCACGGCTAATTTAATCCTGTTCGGGGACTCTTATAACACCGATTTTGACAGAGAACTTTCCGCGGAGGATTCAACATATTTACAGGATTATGTAAACGGCGATGCCGAAGCTGACAACGAGAGATTGAGTACGCTTCTCGGTTTTGAAAGAGTCGCGCCGTGGCGTATACTTGCGGTGACTTTTACAAATAAGGCGGCGGCAGAACTAAAAAGCCGTCTCTACGCAATGAATATAAACGCGGGTGATATTTGGGCGGGTACGTTTCACTCAACCTGTGTAAAGCTTCTGCGGCGGGGTATCGAAAAGATAGGATATAAAAGCAACTTCACGATTTATGACTCGGACGACTGCTTAAGGGTCATAAAAGCCTGTCTCGCCGAGCTGAATATGTCGGATAAATCATGGAATCCGAAGAAAATACAAAGCGATATTTCACGCGCAAAGGACAAGCTGTTACCGCCTGAAAAATTTGAGACTTATCTTGACGGTAAACAGGACTATGCTTTAGAAAAAACAAAGGCGGTTTATGAAGAATATCAAAAGCGATTAAAAGCCGCAGGCGCGCTTGATTTCGATGACCTTATAATGAAAACAATAGAGCTTTTAAACTCCGCACCCGAAATTCTTGAAAAATGGCGGCGGCAGTTTGAGTATATAATGGTTGACGAGTATCAGGACACTAACCACGCACAGTATAAACTAATATCCTTGTTGGCGGGCGGTGCGGGGAATCTTTGCGTCGTCGGCGATGAAGACCAAAGCATATACCGTTTTAGGGGTGCGACGATTGAGAACATATTGTCTTTTGAAGACGAGTTCAAGGCACATACTATTAAATTGGAACAGAATTATCGCAGTACTGAAACAATCCTTGAGGCGGCGAACGCAGTAATAAAGAATAACACCTCTCGTAAAGATAAAACCCTCTGGTCTAATCTCGGCGTCGGTGAAAAAATAGATGTTAAGACTTTTTTAAGCGAAAAGCGAGAGGCGTCTTTTATTGCGGACACTATCCAGTCGGGTGTTTTGCAGGGTAAAAAATACTCGGACTTTTTAGTGCTTTACCGTATGAATGCACAGTCGAGAACCGTTGAATTGTCGCTTGCGGCTTCGGGTATTCCTTATGGGATTATTGGCGGAGTAAGGTTCTATGAACGTAAGGAAATTAAAGATGTTCTCGCTTATCTCAGCGTTATACAAAATCCCGATGATATAGTCAGACTCAGGCGAATTATAAACGTACCCAAGCGCGGAATCGGGGATTCTACACAGGCAGAGGTCGGAAATATAGCGTTCGGTCTCGGTTTATCGCCTGTAGAGGTAATGGAAAGAGCGGCGGAATTCGGTACACTTTCAAAAAGAACCAAACAACTGACAGCTCTCGCGGCAATCTTTCGGGAACTCGGAGCCTCTGAAAATGAGCGTTACCTGCCCGATTTAATTGACGATGTTCTGTTACAAAGCGGCTATCTCGATATGCTGAAAAACGAAGGCACAGAGGGCGAAATGAGGCTCCAGAATATTCGCGAGCTTAAGTCAGCCGCAGTCAGCTTTTGTGAGGAGAATCCCGAATCGGGACTTTCTGAATTTCTCGAACAGGCGGCTTTAATCGCAGATATGGACAGCTATGAGCAGGGTGAGGACAAGTGTGTTCTGATGACAATGCACTCGGCTAAAGGCTTAGAATTTGATACGGTTTTTATCGTGGGTGCGGAAGAGAATATCTTTCCGTCGTACCGAAGCGCGTTTGACCCGAAAGAGATAGAGGAAGAACGAAGGCTCGCATATGTTGCGATAACTCGCGCCAAGAAAAAGCTTTATGTTTTGTGTGCTAAAGAAAGACTGTTTTTCGGGCAGACCCAAAGAAACAAGCTGTCGCGTTTTATAAGAGAAATCCCGCCATCGCTCATGACCGTGGAAAAAGAGGAGTCGCCCGTATACGTAAAACCGACACAGAAAAAAGAAGTATACGTTCCTATAAGCGGCTTCGACAGAAAAAAGACCGCACCTTCAACCCCGCAGAACTTTTCTGACGGCGAAAGGATTCGTCATAACATTTTCGGCGAGGGGACAGTTATCGACGTAAACCCGATGGGCGGAGATTTATTACTCGAAATTATATTTGACAAAGTAGGGACAAAGAAGCTTATGGCGAATTTTGCTAAGATTGAAAAGATTGGGGATTAAAGCTTCCCGCCGCTTTAAGGAGAATGAAAATGAAAAAAGCAAAAAGACAAGCTTTATCAATTATATTGACTATTTGTATGACTTTAGGGTTTTCATCCGCCCTCATGTTCACTGCCGACGCGCAGTCCTCCTCGCTTATGACATACAGGGTTAATTTCAGCGGCGGCGGCGGAGATGTTCATTGGGTTCCGAGTCCGCAGATTAAAACCCATAACGTACCACTGTCCCTAACCTCACAAGCACCATCAAGAGCAGGTCATACGTTTTTAGGGTGGGCGAGAAATGCGTCGGCGAGCGTCCCCGACTTTCGGATTGAAGATATAAATGCGGGATTAGCTTTGCTTACGGATAATACTAACATCACCTTGTACGCAGTTTGGCTGCGAGACGGCACATCTAATTTCACCATCGTGTATAATTTAAACGGCGGTATAGGCACTTTTGCATCGCAGATGAAACGACCGGATATTCCCTTACAGCTGAGTAGTGTAAAGCCTGTAAGAGAAGGATACGAATTTGTCGGTTGGGGAGTCGCCGCTTCTTCCGACTGGAGTGCATCGTGGGGGGCTCCTCCCGCAGGATGGGATGCTAATTGGTGGAATGTTTGGGACCCCGAATGGGGTGCGCCTCCTATAGGTTGGAATCCGAGTTGGTGGAACAGTTGGGATGCGAACTGGCTAAACAGCAGCGGCGACATTGGTTGGTGGTATGGACGCAATACCGCCGCCGGTTCTGACCCTGTTGTGATGTATCAGCCGGGAGACTTTTATACGCTTAACGCCAACTTAACACTATACGCAGTATGGCGGCAACCGTATACTGTTACTTTTAATGCGAACGGCGGTACTGTCTCCCCCTCCTCTGCGGTGATTACTGCAAACGGAACACTCGCCTCTCTGCCGATTCCGATTAGAGCCAACCACACATTTACAGGTTGGTTTACAGCGACTGTAGGCGGTTCGGAAATAACGAGCGAAACTAAGTTTTCCGAGGATACAATTATTTATGCGCAGTGGTCTTTAAATACACCTGCCAATACTTCTATAGAGAATATAGAAGCTGAGATTACAGCGGCGGCGAACCTAAATAACGGTTCTGTAGTCGCGGCGACAATGGTTGCGGGTTCAACATCGGTCCCGAAAGAAATACTCGCAATAATGGCGGGTAAGAACATAAAATTGACACTTGATTTCGGCAATAGCGGTAGGGTGACAATCGACGGAAGAAGCATAAATTATGTTAACAGTATCGAAGACCTGAATTTACTGTTACAGTATTCAATGTCAACGAGTGAAAATGCGGTGATTCCCGATTATGAGATTCCGATAAGCTCTATTGACTCCGTGTCGGCTCCCGTCCATCAAGTGAAAATAGGAATGAGAGAAATGGGAATCCGAGGCTCTACCGTAACCATGTACCCCGGCACACATTATGCGGGGATGAACGCGCTGTTATGTATTTATAACGCATCGACAGACGGATTTGAATTAATTTCGGGCGGCGTAATAGACATAAGCGGAAGCGTTACCTTAGATTTTGACAGAACAGGCGACTTTGTTTTGATTGTTCGGCATGTCGGAGACGTTACGGGAACAGGAACCGTCACGGCGAACGATGCACTCGAAATACTCAGAGCGGTAACGGGACGAATAACTCTTGACCCGTCTCAAATCTTTACGGCAAATTCAAGACGTGACGGCACGATAAACGCAAACGATGCACTCAATATCTTAAAACTTGTGGCAGGACTTACCAATAGAATCTAAATAAACAAAAACAGGGGTGAAAAACCCCTGTAGTCAACTGAAAGAGGCAATAAAAATGAACAATCATGTTTTCTTCCCTGATTATAAAAACAGTATTTTAGGAATACCGAACTCTATACTTTCCTATTACGGCGCGAAAACTCATCATGCAACTTTACCCGTATTAGATGAAAAGCTGTCGAAAGGCTACAGAAACATAGTCTTGCTTGTTTTAGACGGAATGGGGGTTGACATATTAAATACTCACTTTAAAGACGGATTCCTTGCAGAAAACTGTGTAGCTGAATTAAGCTCTGTTTACCCGTGTACCACGACTTCTGCTTTGACTACTCTTGAAAGCGGATTGACGCCTATTGAACATGGTTGGTTGGGATGGTCATCATATTTTAAAGAGGTTGACGAATGTGTTGATTTGTTCACGGGCAATATCAGCGGAACCGAACGAGCGTCGAAAAATTCCGGTATCGCATGGCAGGTTCTCGCATACAAAAATTTGTTTGAGCAGGTCAAAGAAGCTGATTCATCTGTTGAGTGCTGTCGTGTTTCGTCTTTTGGCGAGTATAAAACCAAGACCAACGAAGAGGTTTGTAATCACATCGAAAAGCTATGTCAAAAAGACGGACGAAAATATATATATGCTTATCATTTTCATCCGGACAGGGATATTCATAAATACGGTCGCAACGATGAGCGGGTTAAAGCCGATATTGTATTATTTGACAGACAAATCGAACATCTTTCCCGAAAATTAACCGACACGTTACTTATCGTTACGGCTGACCACGGATTAACCGATTCGGAGGAACTCTTAATCGAGAATTTTCCCGAAATCGGAGAATGTCTTGCTAAAAGATTATGCCGTGAAGCCCGCAGTATTTCTTTCTTTATTAAACCGGAATTTATGGATATTTTCCCAAAAAGATGGGAATCGGAATTCGGTAACGATTTTATACTGATGACAGGACAGGAAGCGTTGGAAAAAGGGTTTTTCGGGAGCGGAAAACCTCATAATCGTGTAAAGGATTTGATTGGTGATTATGTAGCGATAGCAACAGGAACACGTTCACTACGCTCACGCAACGAAAAAGGCGAAGCGAAAAATTTTAAAGCCGACCACGCAGGACTACGGCGCGAGGAAATGATTGTGCCGTTAATTTTGATTGAGAGATGAAAATTAATTGACTTTCGTGGGGGTGCGGATAAAATTTATATAATGTGAGGCAAGTGATTGTATGGAGAATAAGTTGCCGATAAGGAAGAAGATAAGACTGACCGGGTATGATTACTCACAAGAGGGGTATTACCATATTACGATATGCGTTAAAAACGGACACGAGATGTTAGCACAAATAATTGTAGGGGACGCCGCCCACGGCGTCCCGTGTGTAGAATTGACCGATATAGGCAGAGTTGTAGAGCATTATATTGAAAATATAAATATAGTTTATGGCGATGAAGTAAAATTAGATAAATATGTAATTATGCCAAACCATATTCATATGATAATCGTGTTAAATAATAGCGGGACGCCGTGGGCGGCGTCCCCTACAAAAGCGAAAATTCCCAAAGTCATCAATTCGCTTAAAACATTGGTAACGAAAAAAATCGGGTTTTCAATTTGGCATCGGTCGTATAATGACCGTATCGTGCGGAGCGAACAGGCATATCGCAATATTTGGCAGTACATAGAAGAAAATCCGATGAAATGGCAAGTAGACAAATATTATACCAAACAAGAAGAAATTATATACGGAGAATAACGATAAAACATTTATAAAAACTAACACAGCATTGACGACAGGGGGTGGAAGTTCCCTGTCGTCAAAGTGTTTAAAAGATGTTCATTAATACAATAAATATGTTTGTATTCGTGAAATGTTCTGTTTAATCGTCAATATATGTCCTGCTGTCATAGATGAACGAACCATTGATTATATCGCCCTGTCCCGAAGCCATCCCGAATCTCTTCAGCCCGTATGCACCCGTAACGTCCGGTAAAACTTTTTCCTCTTCCAAAGCCTGTGAGAAAACAAACACAGCGTTAATCTTTATCGTTTTGGCGTTATCTATGAACTCCGACCAGTCGGCGTTTTTGTTGCAATATCCGCCAATCCGCATTTGTACACCCTTCCCTGTGTCGGGCTTCTCAACATATGTATAATCGTCTCCGCTTTTTTGAACGTAGTAATCGGCAGGCTCAAGCACAAATCTCATCGTCTGCTGTATACTGCTGACAGGGTAGCCCAATCCCGAACCGACAAACGGCTTATCTTGAGTGTTTACGGCTTCCTTTGAGCCTTCAATCGTCAGAAAAACATTATTGTTTGCGCCGACATTCACGTTCGTCTTATCCGTCAGTGCGACAGCATCGCCTGTCAGCGTAAACTTAACATCAAGCGTGACATCCATAGCACTGTTATTGATTGCCGTGGGGACAGCGTCACTTACGGGCAGAATCCCCCCTGCATAGGCTTTGAGTTCTTCTGTATCTATGCTCTCGCCGGGTTTCAATCCGCGTACCAAGCCCTGCGGGTCAAGTATAAAATCCCATGCCTTGCTTGTGGGAAGCTCCACCCTGTAGATTTTTGTATCTACCCATAACACCGTGCCTTCCCCGTATATTATAGGGGAACCGCTGTTGTTATTGTTATTATTGTTACCGTTATTATTATCGCCGTCACCGTCACCGTCGCCATCGCCATCACCATCACCGCCATTGCCGGGGTTTCCCGGGTCTGCGGCATCGGGATGTATAAAGTCTGAATAGCGGAACGAAATGGCAGTGCCTGTCGTCTGTAACGTGCTAAGCGAGGACACAGGCGTAGTCACGTTTTCAAACAACGTCACAGCCATGAGATAAGCGGTAGCAACGTCACCCGTTTCTATACTGTTAACTCCTGCTTTGAGCGGCACAATATCTGCACCTAAAGCGGACGAACCCGCCGGAGAAAAATGAAATATATTAGGGTTCGCCGGGTTAAAGGAAATCGGTGTCCCCTTCGGTATGGCTATGTAATATCTGCCTTTCGCACTTTCGGGTATGTATATATGCAGATGCTTGTTGCCGGCGGGGTTTGAATTAGATAAGCTGTAAAACATTTCATGTGATGCGCCGCCGCTAATTGGCGAGCCGTAGCCGTTCATGGTAATGTTCCCCACTCCCTGTAACCCCGGAAAAGCGGTGAGTCCCTGTAGGTTCGGGATGGGAGAAGATGTGTCCCCGTCCCTTGTCAAAAGAGCGCCCCTGCCCATTACGGGGCGTATACCCCACAGATTCCACGGATTATCTGTGCTTTGTAAAAGCTTTTCGGTCTGGACGACCTGACTGCCCAATACTTTACCGCCGTCTGCCGCAAAGGTCTCCATGAACACATAATATGTATTTTCAAAAGCATCGGCGGGGGAAAGAGATGTACCGAGTACGCTGTTATAAGCCGCACCGACATATTGGTTTATTGCGGTACGTCCGCTTATGTAGCTTTGTTTCTGTGCATAAGTGCCATACGATGACATTGAACTCGCAAAATAGGCGTACATGCCCCGCGCATAGGTTCCGTTCGTCTTTTTGTGCATCATCGCGGAGTGAAGATAGCCCATACCGTAGTTTTTACTGCTGTTATTAAAGTTAAAAAGGTCGCCCGCAACGCTTCCGTTTTGGTAGGAGTTGCCCGCCGCCCCTATAACCCTTCCGCTACTGATTACTTCTGAGCCTGATTGAACATAATACATATCGGCAAGACCGCTCAAAGCCTCATTAAGCCATGAATAAACATTCGGTAAGCCATAAGCACCGAGGTGCATGAAGAAAAGCATATGCTGAAACTCATGCGCCAAAGTACCGTTAAATTGTAATTTTTGGCTCGCATCACCTATCAGCAATGAGTAACCTTGGGTTCTTCCTATATCAACATGGAACACATCAATGGGGTGAACATTTTGAGAGCCGCTTGTACGGGGGACGGCGCGGACGTTCCGCATATCACCGTTCGTAAAGTATCCCGCAGTATACCCCGCGCTGTTCGTACCATCGTTAGCAATATCATAAAGCAGGATATTGACCTTTCCGTCCTGTCCGAAGTCCCCGACATTGCTTATATCACTGTAGTTTGTGCTGAAGAAGACGCCCGTATGTGCCGCAAAGCCTGTAGTCGGGTGGGTCATTCGCGCATAAATCCCGTCAAAGTCTTGTGCTATTCCATTAAAATTAATACCCGCGCCTGCGGTCAAGGTGCAGTTGGCATTACATGCACTGCCCGTTTGAGCATGAAAATCCGCATCATCAAGAATCCATACATTAGTATTTGTACCCTGAGCCTTCAGATGCCCTAATACGGCACGTTGCGTCCCGCTACTGTTGATTTCAACTGAGAAATATCTCTCATCGTTAGTACCCATGCTGAAAGGACCTGATTCCTGCCCGACTACAGCCGCCGCAGGTGCAAAAAGAGACGTGACGAGCGGAACGGATTCATAGGGCTTATGTACGGCTCCCCCATCGTCAATGATTAAGGTAGTAAGCGCGAGTTCAAAACCATCGTCAAAGAAAGACTCCCTAAAATCATCGAGGGGGTCAATAAATAATGCAGTATCGCCGTCAACCGCCTCGAACGCCGCCACAAAAGCCATATAGGGTGCGAAAATCACACTTATCGCGATGACTCCGCCCAATAAAGCCGTAAATCTCTTAAATATTTTTGTTTTCATTTTAATTAATTCCTTATTTCTTCTGCCTTTTGTATCAATTATCGGCAAATTTTATGAAAAATTCAGTTTCTGTTCATTTAATTATAATACATATTTGCAATAAATGCAAATTAAAATTTGTTAACTTTACATTTTTCGATAAGATTTTCCTACTACTTGAATTTATTAAAACTTTATGTTATACTATATGTGGATTAGTATATGAGTTTATTTTATAGTGAAAACAGGAGAATTAAAATGAAAAGAGCTGTAAAAAAGGTTTTATCAATAACGCTCGCGGTCTGTATGGCTTTAGGGTTCGCAATCATCCCCGCCAACGGACTTCAGCAGGGTCCGTACAAAATAATCTTTAACGGAAACGGCGATGATAACTGGTCGCTCGAAATGCAGAAGGAACATGACGTACCGATGTTCTTGCCTACCCAAATGCCCCAAAGAGACGGTTTTGTGTTTCTCGGATGGGCGTTGGCGGCGGGGGCTACAGAGCCGAACTACAAAATCGAAGACATACAGACAGCCGCGCTTCGGGGTGTTCGCCTGTTCACGGATAACGCCAATATAACATTGTATGCGGTCTGGCGTTCGATTACCTATACCGTGACATATAACGCAAACGGCGGCACGGGTATACCTATTCAACAAACAAAACGCCAAAACGAACCATTACAGCTAAGCGGTATGAAACCCACGAGGGTAGGCTTTGAATTTATCGGTTGGGGTATCGCGGGTAATGCGACTGTAGTATCTTATCAGCCCAGCGACTATTATTTCGCTAATGCGAGTACAACGCTTTTTGCGATGTGGCGACCGTTATATACCGTTACATTTAACCCGAACGGCGGCTCTGTCACGCCGCTGACAGCCACAACGGGAATGAACGGTATATACACGCTCTCTACCTTTCCTGTTCCGCTCAGGGCAAATCATACGTTTTTAGGTTGGTTCTCGGCGGCGACAGGCGGTACAGAGGTCACGGCTGTTACCATATTCACGACTAACACTACAATCTTCGCACAGTGGGCGGGAATCTATACCGTTTCGTTTAACGTAAACGGCGGCACGGCTTTAAACCCCTCCTCGGCACAAACGATGACCGATGGCAGACTTGCCTCATTGCCCGTCCCTACCAGAGTCGGCTACACCTTTATCGGATGGTTTTCGGCGGCGACAGGCGGAACGGAGGTGACAGCAAACACCGTATTTTCCGCGAACACCACTATTTTTGCACGTTGGACGGACGGTCATACCATTACGTTTAACCCGAACGGCGGTACAGTCACCCCCACATGGACGGTCACTGCGACAAGCGGTAAACCCGAATCCCTACCCACACCGACACGGAGCGGCTATAGCTTTGCCGGGTGGTTCACGGCGGCAACAGGCGGTACAGAGGTCACGACTGATACAATAATAAGCGCAGACACCGTATTATTCGCGCAGTGGTCGCTTTTTGTTCGGGCTAATTCCTCCGTAGACAGCAGAGCGGCAGACATAGCGGAAGCGGCGGCGAGGGATAACGGCTCTGTGGTCACGGTGGTGATGGCACCGGGTTCGACGTCGATTTCTAAAGAGATTCTCGCTGTAATTATGGGTAAAGACGTAATATTGGAATTAGATTTCGGTAATAACGGCAGACTTGAGGTTAACGGAAGAGGGATTGTAGGCGTGGACGGCAGTGAAGACCTTAACCTGTCACTGCAATACCTGTCATCCACGAATACCATGATACCGGGCTATAGTATTCCTAAAAGCGCGATTGATGCGATTAGTCTGCCTATTCATCAGGTTAAAGTGGGAATAAAAAGCACAGAGGCGCGGGGTACTCTTCTGACTGTGCATCCGGGCAGAAATTATGCGGGCATGAACGCGCTGCTCTGCATTTATGATGCGGCGGCGGGTAGGTTCGAGGTAATTTCGGCAAACGAAATCGACTCATACGGAAGTGCGAGCGTTGTTTTAAACAAGACGGGCGACTATATCATAATGATACGGCATACAGGGGACGTAACAGGTACGGGTAACGTAACGGCAAATGATGCACTCGAAATACTGAAAGCTGTCACAGGCCGCACTACTTTAAGCGTGATTCAAACCTACGTAGCCAACTCCAGACGCGACGGTACAATCACCGCAAGCGATGCTTTAGATATATTAAAATTCGTGGCGGGACTGAGCGAAAGTATTTGATGTTGTGTGTAATTTAAAAGGGTCGCCGATTTGTTCGGCGACCCTTCTTTTGCGGTGTTTTTAGATACTGTCTGTTATACCTACTACGAATTTGAGGATTGCGAGGGCGTCCGCCGCAGTTATCGTTCCGTCTCGCCTTGAACTTGCTACATACTTTTGAAGCGGGTCAAGCTCAATTTCGCCTGTGAGAGCTTTGAGAAGTTCGAGTGCGTCCGTTGATTCGACCCTGCCGCTTCCCGTTATGTCGCCTGTCTGCCTGATAATTACTATATAGTCGCCTGCGCGGGTTACGTTTAATCCCGCTTCGCCGTTCGCGCCTACCGTGGAGCTTGTGACTATCTCGAACTGACCTGTCGTTTCATTGTATCTCAGGAGAATGGCGTTTTGTCCTGCCAATCTCGCTCCCGCTCTTATGATTTGTCTGCCGGGTGTGCCGACGCTGAGTTGGAAGACGGGGAGAGTTCCGGCGATTTCTTGAATCGCGTCTATCGGAATGTCTACTATAACATCGCTCAGTCCCGATTCGATTTTATTTTCGGCGGGTTCCGCACCCCTATTTCTTCCGGAACGTATAGGCATAGGACTCGGATTATTGTCTTCTTGACTTCTTCCCGGACTGCCGCTGATGACGCTTACAGTCGCGATTGCGGAAATGACGGAATCTAATCCGGACGCGCTTACCGTTACGAAGTAGTAGTATGAACCAACCGTCAGTTCTGTGGGAATGTTAAATGTCGGGCTGTCATCGCCTACAGGACTCGCATCGTCTCTGCTTGCCGAAGAAGAGGTCATGTACCACTGATAAGATAGCTCCCCTACTTCTTCTTCTTTTTCGCCTCCGCCTGCGGGATATTTACCGAGGTTCGTAAAGTTGTAAGAAATGCTCGTGATTTCAAAGTCAAAGGATATTTCGCCTGCCGCCCATGAACTTCCCAAGTTTATTACTCCGGGCGTCCATCTGTTCGGGAATAACGTATACCACTCGGGAGCAGGATTGTATCTGAAGGTGTACGAGCCGTTTTGAGTCGTACCGCCATTGACAGAATACTCGTATTCTACCGTGATTGTGTCGCCTCTTACGAACTGCGGTTGAAGCGGTCCGTATGTGAAAGCTTCCGATAATGGGAACTCGAACGAGAACGAGCCGGATGTATAGTTTGCCATACTCGTATCCCAAGTGGCTGTAAAGTTAGTGACTCCCTCTGACATCGGGCTTGAATCACCGCTTATAGATACCCACCACGGGTCTTCAGAAAGGTCTGCGAAGAACTGACCCTCTATATCGGTTATACCTAAAACTGTCGGACCTTCATCATCGGTTGAACCTGATGCCGAATCACTTCCTGATTCGCCGGGGTCTGCAAATAACGAATCATTTACCGATGTATCGCCCACGATTTGCGCGACTACTGAAAGAGACTGATTTATACTGCCTTCGGTAACGATTATGCTTTGCGGTTGTGTGACGATACGGATGCCGGAGTCTTCGGGGTCGTCTTCGGGGTCTTCGGGACCGACGTCGTCGCCCATACGCAGATAAGCTTTTATGACATAGAGTCCGTTCCAACCGTCTGTGTTATTATTGGTCACGATGAGACCCTTACTAACTGTCGCCATACTCCATAATTCATAGCCATCGAGCATTGTGAGGTCGATAGTAAGCGTATTATTAATATCATCGAAATGCCCTATGACGTTTGCCGCGTCTGTCTGCTTCCAACCATCGAGGTCGCTCATTAATACCATTGTCGGTATAGCGGCGGGGCGAGCGGCGTACTCAAATACTAAATGGGTCGCCTGACTGAACATATCAATGGGAACAGGGCTATGCGTGGGTGTTCCGTTTTCGCCTGTGGCTCTGTTTTCAGTACCCCAACCCTGCTGTCTTCTCGTCTGACCTGCCGCAATATTCGGCGGGAGGGGCAGAACGTACACGTTTGACGGTGTTTTGAAGTTAGGAGCAGACATATCGCCGATACGCTCTAAGGTCAGAATATCTAAGTCCGCGCCGTCTGCGTTATAGTTTATGATTGCACCGGAGCCCGACCCTGACGCGCCTACGCCGTCATTTATAAACAGCAGTTCAATTATATACTTACCTTCGGGCAGGTACACAAGGTTTTCAGCGGTAATCATCGGTGAAGAAGCCCAGCCGCCTGTTCCGTGTCCCGCAGGAACGATAAACTTAGTCAAGTCGTTGTACGCTGTGTCTCTTACGCGGATTTCCATAGCGGATGAATTATTGTTAATCGCGCCTAATTTCAATTCGTAGCCGCCTGCCTGTGCCACGTTGAGTTCGTAGCGAATCCATTCTCCGGCATGGGTTTTCGTGATGTGTCCGGGTATACCGCCGTAGCTTGCGCGACCTCCCGCACCGTTAGCGGGACCGTATACGGGTTCTGTACGAGGACCGCCGTAGCCGCCGTTTTCGGTAAACAGATACGCTCCTTCAATAAAGCCTGCGGCGAAGTGGTTCTTCGTGTGGTGAGCGAAATAGTCTCTGACTATATATCCGTCGCCCTCCCAGTGGGTGTTAAACATTAAACTGTCTTCCATCCAGTCTAACAGACCCATTGTATATACGCCCGAGGAAGGAATGTTATGTATGTCAGTCCAGGGACGAGGCGTATCACTCACAAGGGACAGGAAGTAGATATACGCGGTATCTAACTCGCCTTTTATAGTGTCGATTTGCGTTTGGGTAGAGAGTCTCACATCATTTACGTCTATGGCTCTGTTTAATACTTCGCGCAGAGTAGCTATTGAGCCGCGCGGGTACTGACCCGCCCACAACCCTTCTGTCGCGGTAGAAAGTGTGCCTAAAACTTGATTGATTAGTGCATCTAACGCTACCTTATCCGTTTCGGGGTCGAGAGCGTAATATGCGTCATAAAGCGCGACATACAAGTCATGAGCAGTCGCCGCAGTCGCACCGGAGGCGGCGGTTATAGCACTTTGGAACGCCGACCATGTAGAGTCGCTTACACCGTTTTGCACTACTGCATTCATGCCTGTGAGCAGTGAGGTGAGGTCTGCCGTTTTGGCTTCTTTGCTGAGTTTTATGCTGTCGTGCATTCTTTCGCCTGTGGTTTCTATAACATATGTTTTGATTTCTAAATCGTTACCGTCTATGCTCATAATTGAGTACTGAGCCAAAGCGTCATGAGCCGCCGGGTCGGTATAGGCTACCCAAACATGCGGGGGTATAACGGACGAATATTTCGGGAAGTCCGCAGGTGAGCCTAATGTTAAGTATATTATACCGGAAGGCGATATGTAGGTCGCCTCACGCGCATGAGGTTCAAAAATGCCTTTTTCATCTGCATCTAATTTATTAGGCATCTGGTATTTTTTGATTGTACCGACATCGTTTGCAGCACTCATACCCTCGCCGCTCATAAACTGAGAGCGTGTATGGGTGTGGTCGTGTCCCGTGATTACTACGTCTACGCCGAGGTCTTCAAGAATCGGGACTAAAACGGTGCGTCTGCCTCCCATACCTGTCGAGTGACCGTTACCGCCGCCGTAGATGTCCTGATGGAACACAGCGATAATCCATGTTGCATCATCATTATCGGAGACCGCGTTTTCTAAGAAAGCAATACGCGCCGCGTTGAATGTCATAAAGTTAGCATTTATTGACAGGTACAGCGTATTTCCGTAACGGAACCATGAGTCGCCGCCGCCGCTGTTCTGTCTGGCTTCGTTAGTTGCCGTACCGAACGGACTGCCGCCTAAAGCGTTATGATTAGGCAGGTTAAAGAAGAAGGGTTGCATTGAGACATCTTCACGTCCCGCGCCTGCTCTTAAAAAGTCGTTTGTATCATGGTTTCCGACTGTTGTGAAGTAGGGCATGTTTTTCAGTCCCGGAGGAGCGAAGAAAGCGTCCCATTCTTCCATGTCGTTCGCATAGCCTGTGGTGTCGCCCGCGCTTAACATGAAACTTGCGCCGCCGAAGTCATCTTCGGCTTTCGTGAGAGCGCGTGCAAATGAGGTTCTCCAGTTCGCAGGTCTGCTTGAACCTGTCGCTAACTGCGGGTCGGACACGAGGATTACATTATATCCATCGTCCGGGTCGTATGTTTTAAATCTGTAGATTTTACCCCATTCACCGCCGACATTGCCTATACGATATGCGTATTCGGTATCTAATGAAAGTCCGGTTATAATAGTTTTATAAGACAGTAAGTTATATGCGGCGGGAGTACCCGTCACCGTTACAGATTTGTAAGAGCTATGCGCGGGGGTATCGGGCATATCTCTATCGTTGACTAATTGGCTCGCTTCTATAATTTCAAAGATTGTATTACCTGTTCCGACGGAAGCCATCCATGCGAAATTCATTTCCGTCTCATTTTTACCCGGAGTCAGTGTTACATAAGAAGCCACTTCGTCTTGTGGGATTACATTTAATGTTATACTCCGGAAAATATTAAATTCGTTTGTGAGATTTACGCCGTTTACATTGTTACGCGAATCGCCGCCCCTTTGGTTGTCTGCTGTATGTGTGTTGTCGTTATCTGTGGTAAGTATTACATAAAGTGTTGTTGCATATTTATTCGCTACTTCATCATAGAGTATTTTTTGAGGAACATTGACACTTGCTGAAGTAGCTCCCGAAGCAAGACGAACTACAGCAGTATCGCCTGCGGCAAGATTAGCCGGCGTGGCAAATGTATAGTCTTCTATATCGGGAGTATTACCTGACAGGTCTGACCAAACAACAACCCGTCTTGTTGAGTTGTGTGCTACTGCAAAAGGAATATCTAACGTCGCACCTTTCGTGGGAAGATTATTGGGGTCAAAGGATAAATCGCTGAGTTTAAGTACATGGCCCGCTACTTTAATTGATAACGCGCCGCCTATACTGCCTATACGATTGACTGTGATGTCATCGGGGTTAATGTCCCACTCAAAGTTAGGATATGCATCCGTACAAGAAGCAGGACAAGTAGAGAAAACTTTTATTCCCGTGACAGCGACTACCACATTAGCACCGTCTGCGTTTCCAAGGCTCAATTGAGTGGTGCCTCCGGTTATCAATCCGGCGATTTGCGCCTTTGTTAAGGAGAACGATACAGTGAACGCTCCATCGGTGTCTAAATTCCCATACGCAGGCAGTCCCACAGCGGTTCCAACTGTATTGTTTCCGTTTTCTAAGCGTATTCTGCCGCGTTCTCCCGCCGCATAAGAACTTAGAATACCGCTATATTCAATCCTGTAAGTATGACCGTCTTTTGTCATTTCGTTCAGTGCGGGGACAGAAAGCCTAATACCTTGTGATGTTCCCGTCCGCCCTGTAACAGTAATTCTTTTCTGACCATCGACCGTAGTTAATGCTCTTGTCCCGGAACTGTTTGTTACCAGTCCGCCGTTACCATTTGCGGTCAATGCGGGGTCTTTTTGCATGTCATACATTAGACGAGTTTTACCCTCAACAAAATCTGCGGATACTGTCACCGTCGCAGTTGGTGTAGAGAGAAATGTCGTGCCGTCAAGCGAGGCTTTTATTGTATAAACAGCGTCAGTCGTCGTGGAAGTATTGGCATCGAAAGTGATTGACACGCTCTGACTGTTTATATTAGCTCCTTGCGTCGCAGTGTAGTTCGTGCCTACCTGCGTCCCTGCGGCGTTAAACACGCCTATCTCGACTTCGTCCTCTAAAGCCGCACCCGCAATAGCGATTACGCTACTACCGCCCGCACTTGTTAAAGTAGCCGGAGTGGCGGTTATACTTGTGATTGTGGGGGAGGAAAGCACATATTTCTCGATTTTAAAGTTCGTGAAAACTAATAACCCCACACTATCCGGAATAATTCTTATTATCTGAGCAATGGGTGTTACCGTTGACTCATAACTAAATTCAAACGATACCTTAGTTGGATTTGAAGCGTCAGTGCTGACGCTCGTTGTATTCTGCCTTCCGGTTCCGGACGTCGCATCGTTAAAACGGACACTGAATCCGGTTACATTAGCATCAGCTCTTCCGGTACTGTCCGTAGCAGTTATTACATCGAATGTAAGTTTATATTGAATCCCCGGCTGTGCTGTAAATCCGTTAATATCGTTTCTACCTCCGGCTGTACCGGAGCCTTCAATTCCTAAAGCTCTGCTACTGCCATCTTGATAGAAGCGGATTTCTCCATCGGAAAGACCTGCGGTTGAGATACCGCCACTGCTACCCGAATTGCTTACAATACCCCAACCGTCGCTGACTCGTACGCCGCCGGGAATAGGAGTAGTAGCACCACTTAACCAACCCGAACTACCCGCCATTGTTGTGGTAGAATCAATAGTCGGCTCCCAATCAACCTCCCAACTACCACCGTCCGACGCCGTGGTAAGTATTGGCAACGTCAAAGCCAATCCCGCTAAGATTGACAAACTAAGTACGATAGATAAGATTTTTCTCGCCTTCATAAATAATTTCCTCCTCATAGTTGTGTTTTCATCGTGTTAAAATTTAAACGAAATACAATTTAGTTAATTATACCAAAATGAGATAGCAGTTGTCAAGCTTTTTGTAAAAATAATAGAATTTTTTATTTTCCGTGTAAATTCTAAGTAAATTTTATGTGAATTAATGGGGGTTTAGGGCGGGTTGATTTCTGCGCGGGGATATGGTATAATGGTTATGGATAATGGAAGGTATATTATAATCAGCGTGAAAACACCGCCTTGAATAGTAAACCATTCAAGGCGGTGTTTTGTTAATGTGATTGCAGGGATTCTACTTCTCTGCGGGACAAACCTGTATCTTCGATAATTTCTTCTATAGGTCTGTTTCGTTTGAGAAGTCTCCTTGCTAATTCGGTTTTTTCCTCTTGTCTTCCAGTCTGTATACCCTTATCGAGCCAGTCGTCTCTCATTCTTTCAATAGCGTGTGTCATTGTGGATTCATCTCCTTCCGTGAACGCTTGTTTAAATTCTTCCTCTAAGTCCGGCGACATATCACCTTTGATTAAAATATGCTTTACCCAACCGAACAAAACTGTTTTATCCGTTCCGGTTAAGTCATTTTTGTATTCCGCTATCAACTTAGGTACTTGCGTGTAATCGGTATCTTCGCCGCGCAATCCGTCTAATAAAAACATTAAGTCTACTAATTTACGAGTGGATTTTATGAAATTCTTGTCTTTTCGGTTAAGGTCAAATAATAAATATTCAAAGTTTATTATATTGTTTCCGAAATTATTATAATTTTCTGTATATTTTTTATACTGCCTTACTGCGTTCCAACTATCCGTACCGTTATATAATATGATTGGCACGATTGCCGGAAGCTTAAAATTCTTACGCTTTCTCTCGTTCTCATCGGTATTCTTAAAAATATCTGTTAGTAGCTCAACCATGTAGCGAAGCAAGCGAAAAGGCATAGTATAATCCACGGAGGATTGTAATTCTAATAAAGCATAGAAGTATACGTCTGAATTATTAAATCTCAGCTTATATATTATGTCCGAATCTATGTGCTTAAATTCGGGGGTAATGAAGCTTTTGTCAATTTTTTCCATATCATCAACGGAAATATTGTCTGCCCATGAAACGCCTATGTATTTTTTAAGGAAGTGCAAAAAATTCTCTTTCATTGAGAACAAGCTCTTGTACCCCTCGTCATGTCTGTTTACTTGCTCTTTTTCGGAAATTATAATCATCCTCCTGTCTTTGTATTCTCATTTTACCATATTTCTACTGAAATGTCAATGACTATTTGTTTTTCGGTGTGGCAAATATGCGTTGATAATTGTGAGGGCGGGTTGATTTCTGCGCGGGGATATGGTATAATGGTTATGGATAATGTAGGGCGAAATAAATAAAAAACACTTGCTTTTTATATAGAATGTATGATATAATAGTATTGCGAAAGGTGAGATAGATATGAAAAGGAAAAAGGATATAAAATATATTGACGTTGGGGAGACGGGTTCTGCCCGTTCGTCCCATTCGTTGAGCAATTCCCGTTCATCGGGTAAACCCCGCTCGTCGGATAAGTCACACTCGCCGAAAAAAACGCGCCTTACCCTCTCTCGAAGAGTGGGGAGCGTTATGGCGGTCGTGGGTACGACGTTTTTAACCATGCTTTTAATCGCGATTATCACCACCTGTATAGTGGCGGTGGCGTTGACTGTTTATGTTATGCAGTTCGCCGAGAACTCCTTCGATATTGACCTGCGTGAAGCGGAGATGAATTTTACTACCCTTATAATGGCGTATGACCCTAATGCGGGGGAAGACGGCGGGGGTGAATATGTCGAGGTTAAGCGGATTTCAGGAGATGAAAACAGGATTTGGACGCCTATTGAGAATATACCGCAGATTCTTATAGACGCTATAGTGGCGAACGAAGACCACCGCTATTTTGAACATGAGGGTGTGGACTGGTACGGAACTGCGGGCGTCACCATTAATGCGTTTTTCTCGGATTCCGTCAGAGGTGCGTCTACTATTACGCAACAGCTTGTAAAAAACGTCACTCACGATGATAAAGTCACGGCGGGCAGAAAGCTCCGCGAGATTTTCCGCGCATTGAGTTTAGAGCAAAAATATACAAAGCTTGATATTCTCGAAAGCTATCTTAATCGTATAGGCTTCGGGGGTACATCCTGCGGCGTGCAGTCGGCGGCATGGTATTATTTTGACAAGGATGTGAGCGAAATCAGTATAGCCGAAGCCGCACTCATGGCGGCGGTCATACCCTCGCCGCATAATTATAACCCGTATAATAACGCGAAGCTTGCGCGTGAGCGTCAAGAAATCGCACTCGGACAGATGTATTATCACGGCTTTATCACCGCTGTCGAGTATGAACAGGCTCTCGCAGAGCAGGTTCGCTTTCGCAGGGCGATAGAGGGCGACCATTTCGGATATGTTGACGAGCGTTATCACGAGTGGGCGGGGCTACAGGGTGCAAGCGGTGAGCATCTTAACCTTTATTATGAAGATACACCGTGGGAGGACATACTACCCAGAGCGTACAAATGGAACGGTGATTATGAAATCACACAGAACTGGTATGTCGATGCGGCTATTTGGCAGGTCGCCACTCATTTATCCGAAATGCGCGGGGTCTCGTATGAACGGGCGTTAGAGCTTCTGCGAAACGGCGGTTTTACAATTTATCTTAATGTAAATATGGAAATGCAGGAGAAGTTAGAGGAATTGGCTCTCGACCCCATGACCTTTTTAAGGTTTCCTGTCGCACCGGAAACGCCCTCGACAGATTTATTGCAAGGTGCGTTCGTGGTAATGGATTACAGCGGCAGGGTGGTCGCACTCGCGGGCGGATTCGGCGAAAAGCCCGGCGACAACTGTTTAAACCGTGCCACGTCGCCGAGCCGTTCAATCGGCTCGACAATAAAACCGCTTTCATTATACGCACCTGCCGTAGACATGAATGTGCTGACCTATTCTACCTATACACGAGATATTTCGGGTATAAAGAGGGTAAACCCGAACGACCCGAACTCGCCTACAGAGTACTGGCCGTACAACTTCGGGCAGACATTTCCCGGCTCAGGGCGGTATCACCCGACATGGTATTCGGTACAAAAATCGCATAATACAGTCGCCGTGAGAACCCTTTCAAAAATCGGATTTCAGGCGTCATACAACATGCTGTCAGACAGACTCGGTTTTTCCGACTTAGACAGCATATCGGATATGAACTGGTCGCCGCTTGCACTCGGCGCGATTACCCACGGTGTAAGGTTGCATGAACTGACTGCGGCGTATGCCATATTCGGGAACGGCGGGATATATTACGAACCGTACATGTATGACCGCGTAGTAGACCATAACGGAAGAATCGTGCTTGAGCAGAACCTGAGCGGAAAACGGGCGATTGAATCCGATACGGCATGGATTGTTAACCGTATGCTTAAAAAGGTGGTAGACGACCCTGATGGCTCATCGAGAAATGCGATGATTCCGGACATTGAGGTAATCGGTAAAACCGGAACCTCAAACGATATGAAAAACCTGCTCTTTTGCGCGATGACCCCCGAATATGTCGCATCGTACAGGTTCGGCTATGATAACGCTAAAGAGATGAATGATTTCGCATACGACAACTGGATAGCTCCGGCGCGGGTGTGGGGACATATTATGGGTGAGCTGTCGGATAATTCCACGCCTAAGAGGTTTACCCCCGACGGTACGGTTATAGAACTGTCATATTGCAAAGATACTGGTATGATAGCAACGTCACGGTGTATGAGTACCGAAATCGGGTATTATCGAGCCACTAATATACCGCCGAGTTGTGACGCGACGGTTCATGACGGATGGGGCGGCACATACTGGGCGACACATGGAGATGCGGAAGATTTCAGACCGTTTTATAACTGATGACGAAATTACAGATGGTTGCACCGTGTCATTTCGGGCTTGAAAAAACATTGGCGTTTGAGGTAAAGCGAGCAGGTGCGGAAAATGTCGAGGTCACAGACGGCAGACTGTTTTTCACGGGGACTCCCGAAGTTCTCGTCAGGGCGTCACTGGGCTGTTCCGTTGCGGAACGAATCGGCGTTGTTTTGGCGCGTTTTAAAGCACAGACTTTTGATGATGTTTTTGATACCTTAAAGAGCCTTCCGCTGGGAGATTTTATCGGGCGGAGCGATGCTTTCCCCGTGGTTAAGGGGCAGACGGTTAACTCAAAGCTTTCGAGTATTCCCGCAATTCAAAGGACGATAAAAAAGGCATTAGCGCAGGCACTCGGCGACTATTATAAAACAAAAACGCTCACCGAATCAGGTGTGCGTTTTCCTGTACGTTTTTTTCTGCACAAGGACGAAATGACGGTTTTTCTCGACTCATCGGGTGAAGGACTGCACAAGCGCGGCTACCGCGAAAAGTCCGGCGAGGCTCCGATAAAGGAAACACTCGCGGCGGGAATCATCGACATAGCCTCTGTGCGTGGCGAAGACTTAATAATCGACCCGTTCTGCGGAAGCGGGACGCTGTTAATTGAGGCGGCGTTTAAGGCTCTAAATATCCCGCCCTGTCTAAACAGGCATTTCATCGCCGAAAGCTGGTGCTTTATACCCCGTAAGTTATGGAAGGAACAACGGGAGACTCTACGCTCCGGTATAAAAAAAGACCTACCCTTTATGGCTGTGGGGTACGACAGCGATTCCGAATGTGTTAAACTGAGCCTTGAAAACGCAAAAAAAGCGGGGGTAGACACATGTATCAGGGTCGAAAAGCGTGATATAAGCGGTTTTTCATTCCCCGAAAAACTATGCAAGGTTATCACAAATCCGCCTTACGCCGAGCGTATGCTTGAGAAGAAAGACACAGAAAAAATTTATCGTGAGATGGGGAAGAAAATGCTCCCCCTCGGCGATAACAGGCTGTACACAATTACTTCCGATGAAAATTTCGAGAGCCTATTCGGGGAAAAAGCGCGAAAAAACAGAAAGCTTTATAACGGGATGATTATGTGTAGGTTATATGTTTATTAATTCCTCAAGCTCTGTAGAGGTGCGGGGATTCGTCCTCCGCGGTTTATGAACGCCGAGGGTGAGAATTTATTAACCGACATAACCGGTCCGCTTCCGAAAAGACCGCCGAAGTCTAAGGTTTGCCCCTCTTTCATGCCTATAGCGGGGATAATCCTTACTGCGGTGGTTTTATTGTTAACCATTCCTATTGCGGCTTCATCGGCAATTATAGCGGATATTATTTCAGAAGGTGTGTCGCCCGGTACAACAACCATATCGAGTCCTACCGAACAAACCGCCGTCATTGCTTCGAGCTTTTCGAGAGATAACGCACCCGTGCGAACGGCGTCTATCATACCCGCATCCTCCGAAACGGGAATAAACGCACCCGAAAGACCGCCTACATGTGACGAAGCCATTACGCCGCCCTTTTTGACCGCATCGTTAAGAAGTGCGAGTGCGGCGGTCGTGCCGTACGCACCGCACTTTTCAAGCCCGATTTCTTCCAAAATATGAGCCACGCTGTCGCCCACGGCGGGAGTAGGTGCAAGCGACAGGTCTACGATTCCGAAAGGTACGCCAAGAGAACGGGCGGCTTCGGAGCCTACGAGCTGTCCCATTCGGGTAATTTTAAACGCTGTACGCTTGATTTGCTCGGCGACTTCATCAATACGCATTCCCTGCATCTTGGCGACTGCGGCGCGGACTACGCCAGGTCCGCTTACGCCGACATTTATTACAACATCGGGTTCGCCCTGTCCGTGAAACGCACCCGCCATGAAAGGGTTGTCTTCAACGGCGTTACAAAAAACTACGATTTTTGCCGCACCGAAGCAACTGTCATCGGCGGTTTTTTCAGCCGCTTCAAGTATTATTTTCCCCATTAAACCAACAGCGTCCATGTTGATTCCCGCGTGTGTCGAGCCTATATTGACAGACGAACAGACACGCTCTGTACTACTCAGTGCAGAGGGTATAGATTTAATCAGTTCTAAATCACCCGCCGAAAACCCTTTATGAACAAGCGCGGAATAACCGCCTATATAATTTACGCCTGTTTCTTCAGCTGCTTTATCTAAAACCATCGCAAATTTTACAGGCTCGCACTGCGAACGCGGTACAGCCGCCGCCGCAATGGATATAGGCGTTACCGAGATACGCTTATTTATTATCGGTATACCGTAACGCTTTTCGAGTTCCACGCCGACTTTTACATGGTTTTCGGCGGCTTTTGTGATTTTATCATAAATCTTTCGGCAAGAAGCGTCTATATCGGAATCAATACAGTCAAGGAGCGAAATACCCATTGTAATAGTGCGAATATCGAGATTTTCATCCTGTATCATTTTTATGGTTTCTAATATATCATTACTGTTTATCATTATTAATTACCTTTCGCATTATGAATTGCCTAAATTTTGTGCATGGAATTAAAAATATCTTCGTGCATGACATGAATCTGTAAATTCATATCGTTTCCGAGACTCTTGAGCGTGTCGGAAAAATAGCCGAAGTCTGTTTTCAGTGCGGAAATATCTATCAGCATAGTCATAGCGAATAAATCCTGCATAATAGTCTGCGTCACGTCCATTACGTTTGCGTTAGACTCGGCACAAATACCCGTGACTTTTGCTAAAATCCCCACGGTGTCTTTTCCCACTACGGTTATAACTGCTCTCATATAAAAACCCCTCTGTTTCTCCATATAGTTTTATTTGTTTTAAATTATATCATGTTTTTAGTTCTTTTGTCAAATAAATTCTGTTAAAACTATTGACAATGTTCATAATCAGTGGTAAAATTTAATATAAATAGTTACCAAATAAAGCGGCAGGAGGCACAAATTATGTCACAAAGAGTTAAAAAAAGTCTGTCAATAACAGCTTTTATTATCGGTATTTTTTTAGTTTCCGCAATTATTTTTATGTTCGTGCTTCCCTCGACAGCCGACGAGGCGGGGGTGACTTATGAACTTATCGGCGATGGAACAATAAAAACCGGTATATATTATCACAACGGCGACAAAGAAAGCTTCTATTATGAAGTATTCGATGACCAAACAATTCAGCTTGGCGGGATTGAGCCTGTTGAATATGTAATCATGACTAATTTTAACGGAGAGCCGCCCCCCGTGGATTCTGAAGAACCCGAATATCAGAGACAGTGGGATTTTATTTACAGATTCGCTGAGTTTCAAAGCGAGAGAAATACGTATGTGGCGGTAGTTATGAACTTTCCGGGACAAGATTCCTCTTTCAAACTTCTTCGCAACTTTAAAAGCTTAGAGGAATATTTTAGTGATGATGAATCAGGTGTGGTTCATTATTATGAGTACATTGATGAAAAAACTATAAGTCATGGCGATTATGTGTTTATGCTTGCCGAATAATTAATCTGACAAATTGCAGGGATTATGCTTTTTATGGCATAATCCCTGTTTTTCATAAAAAAAGTATAGACATTATATTTAATTTATGTTATGATATATTAAAAGATTAAATGAAAGTGAAAAAATCATGAACATTATCGATACTCACGTACATTCAAGCTTTTCCTTCGATGCGGACAATACTCCGCGCGAAATGATTGAACGCGCCTTGGAACTGGGCGTAAGCTCAATGACGTTTACAGACCATATCGACATTGCTCATTATTATGGTTCCTTTTCTAAACAATCGGAGCTAATGCCGCGCGGCGCGAAAGAAATACTAAGCCTCCGTGATGAGTATAAGGATAGAATAAACATAGGCTTCGGCGCGGAAATCAGCGGATTTATGCACGTTCCCGAACTTTCCCGTAAGTTAATCCGCGAGTTTAATTTTGATTATATCATAGGGGCAGTGCATGAAGTGCGAAACTATGAGGATTTTTATTATTTGAATTATAATGAAATAAATCCAAACGAGATTTTACGATTGTATTTTGACGAAATGCTCGAAATGGTGCAATTCGCAGACATAGACTGCATAGCGCATTTAACCTATCCTTTGCGTTATATTACGGGTGATTATAAAATACAGGTGGACTTAAACGAATATACAGACATTATACAAGAAATATTCAAAACAGCCGCCGGACGAGATTTGGCTCTCGAAATTAATACAAGCGGGCTTCGCAAGGCAGGATTTGAGTGTTTGTTCCCTGCTCTTGAACACGTCAGTCTTTTTAAAGAATGTGGCGGCTCGATAATAACAATAGGCTCAGATGCCCATAAAACAGCAGATATAGCGGCAAATTTTAAGCAGGCTACAGAAGTTGCCGAAGCCGCAGGGTTTAAGCAAATAGCTTATTTTGAAAAAAGAAAACCGATTTTCGTCAGTATTTAATAAGGAGGCACTATGGAAAACACAACAAACAAAATTCTGCATATTTTGCGGGGCAATGCACGCCTTACAAACGCACAAATCGCGGCTATGCTCGGACTTTCGGAAAACGAGGTTCGTGCGGAAATCACTGCACTTGAAGAAAGCGGAATAATCGCAGGCTATTCGGCGATTATAAACGAGGAAGAATACGACAAAAATGCGACAACGGCAGTGATTCAACTCAAAGTTTCGCCCCAGTTAGACAACGGTTATGACGCCATTGTCCGTAAAATCGTGCAAAACTCGAATGTTGAGGACATACGGCTGATGAGCGGCGGCAACTATGACTTGGCGGTCACTGTCAAGTGTGAAAACTTCCGTGATGTCGCCACATTTGTGACGGCTAATCTCGCGCCTATGGACGGTGTGTTATCCACGGCGACCCATTTTATATTAAAGCGTTACAAGGAAAAAGGCGCGTTATTCCCTTCGGATTCAGACGATGAAAGGAGCCTTGTTTCTCCGTGATAAATTATGACGACATATTGTCCGAACGAGTAAAAAGCATAGAGTTTTCGGGCATAAGGAAATTTTTCGGAATAGCCGAAACGATGGACAACGTTATTTCGCTGTCTGTAGGTGAACCGGATTTTAAAACCCCGTGGGCGATTCGCAGAAAGGCTATTTTATCGCTCGAAACAGGGCATACGCACTATACCTCAAATTCGGGGTTGATTGAACTTCGCCGCGAAATATGTAAGTATACCGAGGACACAATCGGCGTGAGATATGACGTAAAAACCGAATCATTAATAACCGTGGGCGGCTCGGAAGCTATAGATTTAGCTATACGCGCACTTGTGTCTCCGGGCGACGAGGTTTTAGTGCCTGAGCCGAGTTTCGTCTGCTACTCGCCTATAGTTAGGCTTACAGGCGGCGTTGCCGTTCCTATAGTTACGAAACGCGAGAACCTCTTCAAATTAACTCCCGATGCGCTTCGTGCGGCTATTACCCCGAAAACCAAGGCTCTGATTCTGCCGTTTCCGAATAACCCCACAGGGGCGGTCATGCGGCGTGACGAGCTTATGGAAATTGCCGAGATTATTAAAGACACAAATATAATGCTCATCAGCGATGAGATTTACGCCGAGCTTACTTACGGGGACAAGCACGTATCAATTGCTTCTCTTGACGGTATGAGGGAGCGGACGATTGTTATAAACGGGTTTTCAAAAACATTTGCCATGACAGGATGGCGGCTCGGTTGGGCGGTAGGTCCTGAGCCTGTTTTAACCCAAATGCTGAAAATTCATCAATACGCAATCATGTGTAGCCCGACTACAAGCCAATATGCGGCGATTACCGCGCTGTCTTCGCCTGAGGTGCGGCGGGATGTGGATTTTATGGTCAGCGAATACGATATGCGCCGCCGTCTGTGCGTTAAGTCTTTTAATGACATGGGGCTTGATTGTTTCAGTCCCGAAGGTGCGTTTTATGTCTTTCCCTGCGTAAAATCCACAGGGCTTTCCTCTGCCGAGTTCTGCGAAAAATTAATCATGACCAAGCGCGTAGCCGTGGTTCCGGGAGAGGCTTTCGGGAAAAGCGGAGATGGATTTATCCGCGTTTGTTACGCCTATTCGCTCAAGCATTTGACCGATGCGTTCACAAGAATTGATGAATTTTTACGTGAAATAAAATGAAAAATAGTATAATAACTGTTAAAGCTTATTCCAAGCTCAACTTTTTTTTAGACATTCTCGGTAGGAGAAGCGATGGCTACCATGAAATACGCACGACGATGCTGACGGTTGATTTATGCGATGATGTAAGGCTCGGCGTGAGTGACGGCGATGGGGTGTTTTTAACCTGTACGGAGCCTGAAATTCCGCTTGACGAGAGAAATACCGCTTATAAAGCGGCGAAGCTTTTTCTTGAGAAAGCAGGCGTGAAAAAACAAGTAGATATTGACATAATCAAAAGAATCCCCGTAGGAGGAGGTCTCGGCGGCTCAAGTGCAGATGCGGCGGCAGTTTTACGTGCATTAAATGAGCTTTTCGGTGAGCTTTTCGATTTAAGCGAATTGCTTGAAATAGGCACGAAGGTCGGTGCGGATGTGCCGTTTTGCATACATGGCGGTTTCGCGCTGTGTACGGGTACAGGTACAGAAATCGCAGAGGTTTTCCCTGTCCCCGCTTATATTTTCGTAATAGTCAAGCCAAATTTTTCCTGCTCATCAAAAAAAGCTTACGCAATGTATGATAAAAAAAAACTTTCCGAAACGCCGTTCAGGGGTTGCACCGATGTTTTTAATATTTTTGAAAAGCTATATAACAATCCGGAAATAGAGAAAATTAAAAACAATCTGATACAACTCGGCGCGGTAAATGCGAGTCTGAGCGGAAGCGGGAGTGCGGTTTTCGGGGTTTTCGAGGACATAAATAGCGCGGAGCGGGCTTATGCGGCAATGAAATATACCGAAAAATTCATTGCGCGACCCATAGTGCAGAAATAGATTCTGCCCCCACTTGACAACCCTTACACTTTATAGTATTATAATAGAAAGTAATAAAGCATGAAAGCAGGGGTGTTATGGTCGTCTTAAGTAATCATCTCGGTAATATCCGCATAACAAAGCGATTTTTTACGTCTTTAATCGGTCATGCGCTGACGGATTGTTTCGGCGTAGCCGGTACAAACGCAAGGGGCTTCTGGCAAAATACGGTTGAACTGTTGCCTTTATTAAAACGGCTCAGGTATCCTGTCGTGGGCGTTAATGTAAAAGCCGCAGGCGGTACAATTTATATTGATTTACACATCACGGTCTTATATGGGGTAAATGTCGCCGCTGTTGTGAAAAGTATAAGGCACAAGGTAACATACACGGTAGAGGAACAAACGGGACTAAAAGTCGGGCGTGTCAACGTATTTGTGGACGCTCTAAAATCATAAGCGGAGGAAATTTGTTTTGACGATTAGCGGAAAAATGCTGAAAAACGCCGTGATTTCCGGCGCAAATAACATTATCAACAATAAAGTAACAGTTGATGAAATGAATGTCTTTCCGGTACCGGACGGCGACACGGGTACTAACATGTCCGCAACCTTTAAAAACGCACTGACAGAACTCAGCCTGATGTCCGATGACGCACAGATAGGCGCGGTCGCAGAAGTGGCGGCGTCAGCCATGCTTCGCGGCGCAAGAGGAAATTCCGGCGTTATCCTGTCATTGCTGTTCAGAGGATTCTCAAAAGGACTTGCGGGAAAAGACGCCGCCGAACCGACAGAACTATGCAGAGCCATGAAAATGGGGGTTGATGCGGCTTATAAATCAGTCATGAAGCCCACGGAAGGCACAATCTTAACAGTTTCTCGCGAGGCTGTGGATAAGGCTCTTGAGAGTGCGGAAAAAGGCGGCGGTCTTGACGAGGTTCTTGAAGCACTAATCGTTGAAGCCGAAGCATCGCTTGAACGAACGCCTGAACTTTTGCCCGTGCTTAAAAAAGCGGGTGTTGTTGACGCGGGCGGTATGGGGTACATTTATATACTTAAAGGAATGAAGCAGGTACTGACGGGCGGCGAAGTGATAACCACGGAGGCGCCGGACGGTAACATTCAAAACATCGTCACAAATAAAGCAGGTTCATTCGATGCGGATATAGAGTTTACCTATTGTACCGAGTATATAGTGATTAAAACTCCCGGCGCAAAAGACGCTACCCTGTTACGGGCGCATCTTGAAACTATAGGCGACAGCGTTTTGGCAATCGACGACGACGAGATAATAAAGGTTCACGTTCATACCGAGAATCCGGGTAACGCGCTTGAAGAAGGGCTTAAATTCGGAGCCCTAACAAGCATAAAAATAGAAAACATGAAGGAACAGCATAAACAAGAAACTGTCAAAGCGGAACTTCAGAAAAAACACTCCCTAAAACCCGAAAGACCCGATAAAAAATACGGATTCGTTGCCGTGGCGAACGGCGCGGGGATTGAAACATTGTTTAACGATTTGGGCGTTGACAGAATCGTTCGCGGCGGACAAACTCAGAATCCGTCAACAGAGGATATTTTAGAGGCTGTCTTGGCAACGCCCGCCCATAACGTCTTTGTACTTCCGAATAACAAAAATATAATTATGGCGGCAGAGCAGGCGGTAAAGCTCGCCGACAGAAATGTGATTGTTTTACAATCGCGGACAATTCCGCAGGGTTTGTCGGCTATGCTTTGTTTCGATGAATCCGTCGGTATCAGCGAAAACAGTGTAGCCATGACAAAAGCTCTTGAAAAAGTCGGCACGGGTGCGGTAACTTATGCGGCTCGCGACAGCCTGTTTGACGGAAAGAAAATTAAATCGGGTGATATTCTCGCACTCGAGAACGGTAAGCTCTCTTTCACGGAAAAAGAGGTCTCAAAAGCACTCGTTAAGCTCACGCGCAAGATGATTAAAGGCGATACCACCTACATCACTGTTATTTACGGCTCGGACGTCACCGATGAAGAAGCGGAAACGGCATTTGAGGCACTCCGCGAAAAGGTCAGTGACGATATTGAGATAGGGTTAGTGAGCGGAGGACAGCCGATTTATTATTACATTGTTTCGGTGGAGTGAAGTTTGAAAGAATCGGTGCAAATCGGGGAAAACGAAACTTTCAAATACACTTTTGTGCGGGAAGGACATGGTAAAAGTTTGAAAAAGATTTTAGTCTGTGAGGACGAAGACGCAATACGCGATTTCGTTGTAATAAATTTAAAGAGAGCCGATTATGAAGTAGTAGACGTTAATTCGGGCGAGGCGGCGTTTATTGAATTTAAAAAGGCATTAGACGACCGCCCGTTTGACGTTGCGCTTTTGGATATAATGATGCCGGGTATGGACGGCACGGAGCTTTGCCGTAAAATCCGTGACGAGAGTAAATCAATCGGTATAATTATGCTGTCGGCGAAAAGTCAGGAGATGGACAAAATCACATGTCTGACCATAGGTGCGGACGATTATGTGACTAAGCCGTTTTCTCCGTCAGAATTGGTTGCGAGAGTAGACGCTATCTATCGCCGCGTAAATCTGAATGTTTCGGGCGGCGCGGGTGGGAGCGAGTTAGTTTCGGGACTTTTTGCGGTTAATACAAGAAGCAGGGTAATAACGAAAAACGGCGAACAGCTCGATTTAACGCAGGTGGAATATCAAATCATGGAGTATTTCATCAAAAATGTCGGCGTCGCACTCGACAGAAAGAGTATTTTAATACATATTTGGGGCGACAAGTATTACGGCGATGATAAGATTGTTGACGTGAATATAAGAAGGCTTCGTATGAAGGTCGAAGACGACCCATCCTCGCCTGTATATATTCAAACCGTCTGGGGTTACGGGTACAAGTGGGCAGTTGACAATTGACGGAAAATGATGTATAATTAGTTTATATAGCAATTTAAAATAATATGAGCAAAATCAAGGTTTAACATGTCACGAAAAAGTATCGCAAGCCGTTGGTTTATAAACAGCTTCAGCGTAGTCGCGGTTTTTCTTATAGTCGCTAACCTGAGCGTTTATTTTGCGGTCAGAAATTACTACTACGGCACTGTAAGGCAATACTTAGTCACACAGGTGAATATAGTGTACGGGGTTTTATCCTATATGGATGACTATGTGCCGGGTATACGCCGCTCGATAGAAGAGTTTGATAAAAAAAACCATATGGAACTCATGGCTATTACCGAAAACGGCAGAATTGACTTGACCTCAGGCGGTTTCTCGCCGGAGACAGGGTATGAAATGCCCGACTATGAAAAAGCAAAGCTGTCTGAGAACGGAACCGCCGACTATATCGGCTCTCTGCCTAACTCCGAGAGGTATATAGCTGTCACGGTCATGCTTCCCGGCGATGCTTATGATGCGATTCGGGTCATATCCTCGCTTGACAGAGTGGATACGCAAATCTATACGACGACCGTAAGCGTAGTTATTTTGAGTGCGGCAATAATGCTGTTTGTATTATTCCTCGGAATGTATTTTATAAAGTCCATCGTCTCCCCTCTGCGGCAAATAGGAAATTCTGCGAAAAAATTAGCGGCGGGCGACTTTTCCGGTCGCGTCACCCCTAAAAAGAGAGACGATGAAATCGGCGAACTTTGTACAATATTTAACTCCATGGCGGATGATTTAGAAAACTCCGAAAAAATTAAAAACGATTTTATTTCCTCGGTATCGCACGAACTCAGAACCCCGCTCACAGCGATAAGAGGATGGAGCGAAACAGTACTCGAAATCGGTTCGGGCGAGGACGATGAATCACGCAAAACCTTTACAAAAGGAATGAGGGTAATTGAGTCCGAAACCACGCGGCTTTCCGGAATGGTAGAAGATTTACTTGATTTCTCAAAAATGCAAAGCGGTCGGTTGAAATTGCAAAAATCTAATATGGATATATTGGCGGAGCTTGCAGATGCGGTTTCGGTTTATGCCGAAAAAGCCAAAAGGGACGGGATAAATCTTTCATACACGGAACCTGATTTTGTCGCTATGATTTACGGAGATAAAAACAGAATCAGACAGGTTTTTATAAACATAATTGACAATGCGGTAAAGTATTCGGGTAAACAAAGCAGAGATTTGGCGGCGGGAGCGGGTGACAGCGGTGCGGTTATCGTAGAAGCCGAACTTGCGGAGTCTTATGAAACAAAGCTTGTTATCAGTGTCTCCGACAACGGACGGGGTATTTCTGCTCGGGATTTACCTAAGGTCAAAACGAGGTTTTTTAAAGCCGACAACTCGGTGCGGGGTTCGGGAATCGGACTTGCGGTGGCTGATGAAATTATAATGATGCACGATGGAGCTTTAATAATAGAAAGCGAGCAGGGTAAAGGAACAACGGTAAAAATAACGCTACCCGTAAATTACGGGACAGGTACTAAAGAATTAAGGAACAAGGATAATGAGCGATAAAGCAAATGTTGAAAAACAAGATAAAATAGGTGGGCAGGCACTCTTTGACGGTATCATGATGCGCGGCGAAAAAAGAGCCGCTATGGCAGTACGTAAGAAAGACGGAACTGTTTATACAGAGGAGTGGGATTTAAAACCGAAAAAATGGTATCAAAAAGCTCTTTTTGTCCGCGGGATTTTTAATTTCGTGTTACAAATGCGTGACGGCTATAAATATATGATGAAATCGGCAGAAATCTCAGGCGCGTTCGACGATGAGGGAGACGAGCCGATGAGCAGATTTGAAAAATGGCTGACTGAGAAATTCGGTGATAAACTGATGACAGGGGTAATGGTCATAGGGGTAATCCTCGGAGTCGCGTTCGCTCTGCTTCTCTTTATGTTCTTACCCACCTGGATTTTTACGGGACTCGAATCGCTTTTTAATATTAATGAATCGTGGCGTCCTTTTTTCGAGGGTATAATAAAAATAACTGTTTTCGTCAGCTATCTGTCGCTCACTTCGCTGATGAAGGATGTCCGCAAAACCTACGAATATCACGGTGCAGAGCATAAAACTATTTTTGCCCATGAGTCGGGTGCGGAGCTTAACGTAGAGAATGTCAGAAAATACAAGCGGTTTCATCCGCGATGCGGAACGAGTTTTATTTTTCTGACGCTCGCTATCAGTATTCTGTTTTATTCTGTTATTCCGATTCAAAACAACGATTTTATTGAATGGTTCGGGGTGAGTAAATTTGTAGCCAATTTAATTTGGTCTACTCTTAAAATCCTGTTACTTCCTGTTTTAGTGGGTATTTCCTACGAACTTTTAAAATTAGCGGGGAAATACGATAAGAATATTATAATGCGAATTATATCCGCACCCGGTATGGGAATCCAGCGGCTCACAACAAAAGAACCTGACGATGAACAATTAGAAATAGCAATAGCGGCATTCCTGCCGGTTTTACCCGTGACGGACAATGTACAAAGTACAATTGACAATGGACAATTGACGGACAATGTACAATGCACAATTGACAATGGACAATTGACTGCCGAAGATAAACAAGCATGACGAGGCAGGAAGAAAAATGGCTTCTTGAGTTTGCGGAGAAAAGCGGTTGTGATTTAGATTCGCTGTTAAAACGCCGTGAAAGCGGCGAGCCTTTGCAATATATTTTAGGCGAGTGGGAGTTTTACGGATATAATCTAAAGGTGGGAGCGGGTGTATTAGTTCCTCGCCCTGAGACTGAGTTTCTCGTAGATTTGGCAAAGGAGCATGAAACCGATTTGGTTCTTGACCTATGTGCGGGAACGGGTTGTGTGGGAATTGCTCTTGCGAGAGAGACAAATTGTAATGTAATTTGCGTTGAAATCTCGGAGGAAGCCATATTTTTCTTAAAGCAAAACATAGAATTAAATGGTGTTTCCGATAAAGTTAAAATCATAAAAGGCGATATTTTAAATCCCGAATTTGTTGATAATTTTTTTAACAATCAACTGCCAACTGTCAACAATCAATTGTCAATTGTCAATTGTCAATTGTCAATTGTCGTCAATCCCCCGTACTTAACAAAAATTGAAATGGACGAATTGCAAAAAGAACTCACCTTTGAACCCCGTATCGCACTCTTCGGCGGTTGTGACGGATTAGATTTCTACAGGAAAGTCTTCACTCTATGGGGTGGAAAATTAAAAGCAGATGAGTTATTCGCTACCGAAGTCGGTTATAAACAAGCGGCGCAGGTATACGAGTTAATGGAAAATGCGGGATTTGAACCGCGAATAAAAAAAGACTATTCAGGAATAGAACGTATTATTTACGGATTTAAAAACAAGGAGAATCATAATGCCCAAAAAAGAAGCAACTAAAAAAACTGTAGGTGCGGCATCGGCGGGTGCAGATGAAAAACAAAAAGCTCTGCAAACCGCAATCGCACATATCGAAAAACAATTCGGCGCGGGCGCGGTTATGTACATGAGCGGCGAACATAGTAAAATGAATGTCGAGTCATTGCCGACGGGTTCACTAACGCTTGACATCGCACTCGGAATCGGCGGTCTGCCCAAAGGCAGAATTACCGAGATTTACGGACCCGAAAGCGGCGGGAAAACCACAGTCTCATTACACGCAGTCGCAGAGGCGCAAAAGAGAGGCGGCATTGCGGCGTTTATAGATGTAGAACACGCTCTTGACCCCGTTTATGCGCGTTCTCTCGGAGTAGATGTAGACCAGCTTATTGTTTCTCAGCCCGATACGGGCGAACAGGCTCTTGAAATAATCGAAGCCTTGACTCGTTCGGGTGCGGTAGATATAATAGTGCTTGACAGTGTGGCGGCAATGACCACTAAAGCTGAAATAGAAGGCGAAATGGGTAGTGCGATTGTCGGTATGCAGGCGCGGCTTATGTCGTCGTCACTCCGTAAACTTACAAGCGTTATATCAAAAACAAACACGGTCGCAATTTTCATAAACCAAATCCGTGAGAAAATAGGCGGCTACGGAAATCCCGAAACAACGCCCGGCGGTCGCGCACTAAAATTTTACGCCTCTGTCAGAGTCGAGGTGCGTAAGGGCGAACCGATAAAAGACGAAGGAGAAATAATCGGCGCGAGAACCAAATGTAAGGTGGTTAAAAATAAGGTTGCGCCTCCATTTAAGTCGTGTGAATTCGATATGATTTTCGGTAAGGGTATTTCTAAGGACGGAGAGATTCTCGATATAGCGACTGAAACAGGCGTGACAAGAAAGAGCGGCGCATGGTTCTATTACGGAGACGAAAGATTAGGTCAGGGCAGAGAAAAGGCTAAAGAATTTCTCTTTGAAAATCCGGATTTAATGAGCGAGATTGAACAGAAAGTACGCGAACAAGCGGAGAAAACAGGTGTTCCGACAGGTGCGGAAAATAATGATACGGTCAGTTCTGCCGATAGCAGCGACAATACTCTGCCGCCTGCCGCACCGACCGTTTCGAGAAAATCCAAAAAGACTATTATGGTCGAAGCAGACGATAATTTTGAAGAGTTTTCACCGGACGAACTGTAAAAATTAATTTCATAAATTTTATAAATTATGTAAGCAGGAGGGCGGGCAAATGGAAAGCAGAGCGGAAAAAATAAAAGCGGCAATATCCTCCTTGGAGGCAAGGATAAAGGCGGCATATGAGTATCTTGAGGAAGAGGAACAGCGAGCGAAAGACGAGGGCTTTGAGGTCACGTCTATATCGGACTATAACAGAATAAAAGGACAGATTCCCGTAGCTCATGATAAGCTGAAAGATTTAAAGGCTGAGCTTGACAAACTTCAGGGAGTTGAAGAAGACGCTCCCGCACCTTTAAAAGCAGAAGAAGAGCATACTGCCGAAGCCGAAGAGTCAAGCCCTTCCATAACTACCACGCCCGTCGAAAACTCGACAGCCGGACATACTGCGATTCTCGGTATATCCGCAGAATCGCTGACGAAACGAGGCTTTGCGTTTTTACATGACGAGGAATGGTCTAAAGCGCATGAAAAATTCGATAATGCACTCGATATAAACCCGGAGTATGCGCGTGCTTATGTCGGTTTATTATGTGTTGAACTAAAGGTCGTGAGCGAGGCGGATTTAGCGAATTTAGACGCCCCGCTGACAGGAAACGCAAACTTTAAAAAAGCCTTGCGTTATGCGGGAGAGGAGTATGGAACCATGCTCCAGTCCTTTAATCAGATAATTTCGGGACGTAAAAAACAAAACGAACTTAAAGAGCGTATGAAGCAGGAACAAGAACGGCGCGAACGCGAGGACGAAGAAATACGTCTCGCAGAAGAAGAACGCAGACTCGAAGAGAAAAAACGTAAAGCAGAAGAAGAAATACGTCAAAAAGAAGACGAAAAGCGTAAACGTGAGGAAGAAGAAGAAAAACTCAAGAAAGAAGAAGAACGCGAGCGAAGATTAGAAGCGAAAAAACTAAAAGACGAAGAAGAAAAACGCCAAATCGAAGAAGAGCAAGAATACAGAAAAAACCAAAAAGAGTGGAGGAAAAAAGGACTCTGCTATTACTGCGGCGGAAAGAAAAATGTAATTAAGAAATGCAAGGACTGCGGAAAAACGAGCTGATGGAACTGAGTAACGACCTGTCAAAGGCTAAAAGCCATGCTCTGAAGTTTCTTTCCTTTCGTGACCACTCCGGCGGCGAGCTAATTAAAAAACTCGGAAAATATTACGATAAGAAAACCTGTCTCGACGCATTATCGTGGGTTCGCGATGCAGGGTATCAGAGCGACAGAAAATATGCAGAAGAATACGCCGTGATGTTGATTAAAACCAAGCATTACGGCGTAAGAAAAGCAAAGTGGGAAATGAAGCTGAAGGGGCTTTCCGAAGAGATAACGGAAGCCGCCCTTGAGGGTTTCGACAGTCGGGAAATAACTAAAATAATAATAGGAATAATAGAAAAAAAATACACGCCTTTTCTCGATGACGACAAAGGTCTCAGAAAAATAACAGACGCGCTTATACGGCGCGGATATGAGTATGACGATATAAAGTCAGCCATAGCGAGTGTGTGTGAGGAACGATATGAATAACACCGCAAAAATAGGTATAGTCTCACTCGGATGTCCTAAAAACCAATGTGATGCAGAACTCATGCTTGATAAAATAGCAAAAGCGGGCTTCGGGTTGGTGAGCGAACCCGGGCTTGCCGACGTTGTGATTATAAATACCTGCGGATTTATTCAGAGCGCGAAAGAAGAAGCCATAGCCGAAATTCTCGAAGCCGTAGCGCGAAAAAACGACCGCTTTAATAAGAAAATAATAGTCACCGGTTGTCTGCCTCAGCGTTATAAGGAGCAAATGCAGGAAGAGTTTCCTGAGGTTGACGCCTTTATCGGGATAGGTAAAAACGATGATATTGTCGAGGCTGTCAATTCGGTTTTACTTGATAAAAAAGTGAACGCGTTCACTGAACCTGAAGAGCTTAATATGGAGGGACAAAGACTGCTGTCTACCCTGCCCCATTATGCCTATCTGCGAATAGCCGACGGTTGTGACAATTGTTGTTCTTACTGTGCGATTCCGTTAATCAGAGGGAAGTTTCGTTCGCGTAAGTTTGAAAATATTATCGCCGAAGCACGCGAGCTTGCCCAAGAAGGCGTCAAAGAATTAATCATAGTATCACAGGATACTACTAACTACGGAATAGACCTGTACAACGAACAAAGACTGCCCGCCCTTCTTGACAGTCTCTGCGAAATTGAGGGAATCAAGTGGATTCGTCTTCTTTATTGTTATCCTGATAAAATCACCGACGAGTTGATTAAAACGATTAAAGAACAGGAAAAGGTCATAAAATATATAGAGATGCCTATTCAGCATTGTAACGAGCAAATCCTCCGCGCTATGAACAGGAGCGGTAATGAGCAAACTATCTGGGACAAGGTAGCGAAACTCAGAAATGAGGTTCGGGGTATTATTATTCGCACTACCGTAATTGCGGGATTTCCCGGTGAAAGCGAGGAACAGTTCACCGAGCTTGCGGAGTTTCTCAACAATGCGAGGTTTGAACGGCTCGGCTGTTTCCCTTATTCCGAAGAAGAAGGTACAGCGGCGGCTGATTCTGATGACTTTGAACAGATAGATGAAAGAGAGCGTTTTCACAGGGCTGAAATCATAAATGAACAACAAGAAATGCGTATGGGAGAATTTCACGCCGAACTCGTAGGGCGAGAATTTGAGGTCGTTGTTGAAGGATTTGACAAGTATTTTGAAGTATATTTCGGACGCAGTTATATGTATGCACCCGAAATTGACGGATTGATTTATTTTACAGGGAAAGACCTTAAAATATCCGATTTTATTAACGTGAAAATAACTGATGTGATTGATAACAATCTTATAGGAGAAGTCGTGTAATGAAGTTGAATTTAGCTAATAAATTAACGCTTTTGCGTGTTTTATTTATTCCGTTTTTTGTGTTTTGTCTGCTTAACGGAATGTATTTGACGGCGTTTATTTTATTCGCACTTGCAAGCATAACGGACTGGCTTGACGGGTATGTTGCGCGTAAATATAATATGATTACAGACCTTGGTAAATTTTTAGACCCGCTTGCCGATAAAATACTTGTAATAAGTGCGCTTGTTTGCTTTATTGAAGTTTTTGCAGTTCTGCGTTTCCCCGGCTGGGCTGTAATATTAATAATTGCGCGGGAATTTATAGTATCGGGTTTTCGGCTCGCCGTGGTTTCAAAAGACAATAAAGCCGTAATCGCCGCCGATTCTTGGGGAAAAATAAAAACAGCGGCTACAATGCTTACTGTATGTTCATTTTTGGCACTTTTGGTATTTTACACACACATTCCGCAGTATTTGAAATGGTATGATATAAATATATATCTTCTTTATATCTGCACCGCGCTTACCGTGTACAGCGGCTTCACAATGATTTGGAAAAATCGGAAACTATTCGGGGAATAATATAAATTTATTACAGGAGATTTTCACAAAATGGAAAAATACGATTTTAACGCAATTGAAAAAAAGTGGCAGGATTATTGGGATGAGAACGAAACCTTTCATGCCGAAATTGACCACGAAAAACCTAAATTCTATGCGCTTATTGAATTTCCCTATCCTTCGGGGCAGGGCTTACATGCGGGACACCCGCGTCCGTATACGGCTATGGATATAATAGCCCGTAAGCGGCGTATGCAGGGGTACAATGTGCTGTTTCCGATGGGTTGGGACGCATTCGGTCTGCCCACGGAAAACTTTGCTATTCAAAATAAGATTCACCCCCGCGAAGTCACAAAAAATAATGTCAAAAAATTTAAAGAACAGTGCAAAAGCTTTGGATGGTCTTTTGACTGGCAACGCGAGGTTGACACTACCGACCCTGACTATTATAAATGGACTCAGTGGATTTTCCTGCAATTATTTAAATCCGGTTTAGCCTATAAAAAAGAAATGGCTGTAAACTGGTGTACCGATTGTAAGGTTGTACTCGCTAACGAGGAAGTAGTCGGCGGCGAATGTGAGCGGTGTCACGGCGAAGTCATACGCAAGGTAAAGAGCCAGTGGATGCTTAAAATCACGGAGTTCGCGCAGGAGTTAATTGACGGTCTTGCGGACGTGGATTATCCCGACCGCATAGCTCAATCGCAGATTAACTGGATTGGGCGTTCTACAGGTGCAGAGGTTGATTTTGCAGTCGGTACAGCCGGTAATGTCAGTGCAGACGGAGATGTTCTGCGGGTATATACTACCCGCCCCGATACACTTTTCGGTTCAACATATATGGTCATTGCACCCGAACATCCGTATATAGAAAAATGGGCAAACAGTCTTAATAATATAGACGAAATCCGCGCATACGCCGATAAAGCGGCACGGAAATCCGATTTTGAAAGAAGCGAGCTTGTCAAAGAAAAATCGGGCGTCAGGCTTGATGGAATTAACGCGATTAATCCTGTGACCGAAAAAGAAATACCCGTTTTTGTCTCGGACTATGTATTAATGAGCTACGGAACCGGTGCAATAATGGCAGTACCCGGTCACGACCAACGCGACTGGGAATTTGCGAAAAAGTTCAATCTTCCCATTGTCGAGGTTGTTGCAGGACGTGATGCCCACGGTATACCTTCCAATATAGAAAAATGCGCCTATGAAGATACCGAGGACGGCGTAATGGTTAACTCCGGATTCTTAAACGAACTCAACGTATCTGAAGCAAAATCTAAAATAACCGCATGGCTCAAAGAAACGGGAAAAGGTAAAAAGAAGATTAACTATAAACTCCGTGACTGGGTTTTCTCACGCCAGAGATACTGGGGCGAACCTATACCTGTTGTTTGGTGCGAAAAATGCGGCGGTTGGGTCGCTGTACCGGAAGAAGATTTACCGCTGATGCTCCCCGAAGTTGACAATTATATGCCCGCCGAAAACGGTGAATCACCGCTTTCCGTACTTGACAGCTTTATTAACACTACTTGTCCGACCTGCGGTGGTTTTGCAAAACGCGAAACTGATACGATGCCGCAGTGGGCGGGTTCGTCATGGTATTATTTGCGTTATGCCGACCCGCATAATGACAAAGAGTTTGTCTCAAAAGAAGCCCTCGAATATTGGCTGCCCGTTGACTGGTATAACGGCGGTATGGAGCATACTACCCTTCATCTTCTCTACTCGCGGTTTTGGCATAAATTCCTGTTCGCAGCAGATAAAGTCAACACCCCCGAACCTTACTTGAAACGCACCGCACACGGTATGATTTTAGGTGAAGACAGCCAAAAAATGTCAAAATCACGCGGAAATACCGTAGACCCCAACGCCTTAGTCGCGGAAAGCGGCGCGGACAGCGTTCGGCTTTATGAAATGTTCATCGGCGATTTTGAAAAAACAGCGACTTGGAATACAGCAGGTATAAAGGGCTGTAAGCGGTTCTTAGACCGTACATGGGCTCTTATGGACATACTCGTCTGCGGAAACGAGTATTCAGAAAAGCTTGCGGGTTCTATACATCGTACCATAAAAAAAGTCAGCGAGGATATTGAACAAATGAAGTTCAATACAGCAATCGCCGCAATGATGACGCTGATAAACGAAATATATACAGTCGGAGAGATTAATAAAGCGGAGCTTCGCGCTTTTCTGATTTTACTCTCACCTTTTGCGCCGCATATAAGCTCTGAAATGTACGAGATGACAAATGAGGGAGCTATTCATAACGAGCAGTGGCTCGACTTTGAACCCGAACTCTGCGCTTTTGATAAAGTTGAAATCGTATTGCAGATAAACGGTAAAATAAAAGAGCGTATGATGGTAGAGAGCGGAACGGCACAAAGCACACTCATAGCCGCCGCAAAAGAAAACGAAGCAATAAAAGCCGCCCTCGGCGGTAAAGAGATTATTAAAGAAATCGCAGTACCGGATAAGCTTGTGAATATTGTGGTAAAGTAAAGTGAAAAAAGTTACAGTTTTATTTATATGTGTTTTATTATTATCATCATGCCATCCTATCACACAGGCGGGTGAAGGTGATGCTTACTTGGTGATGAACGAATACGACATTGCCGTAAATCTGACAGAAGAAAGCGAGCCGGAGGACGAGGACGAACCCGCGCCGCTTACGGCGATGCTCGTACCTAAACCGGAGGACGTTATCTCGCCTGAAGAGATTACCGTCCTCTACAGCGGCGGACTTTTCATGTATAATGTAGAAACAGATACGGTGGTTTTCAAAAAAAATGAGCATGGAAGATACCCGCCTGCCTCAATCGCAAAAATCATGACTCTGCTTGTAGTTTTGGATAATGTGTCTGACCTAAACGCCCTCGTAGAAGTTACCTACGAAGCGTTCGCCGATTTTGACAACGGCGACCCTAACATGGAAGATGCGGCAGGTGCGAAAATAGAGCAGGGACAGACGAATTTATCTTACCTTGATTGTCTGTACGCGCTGATTCTTCCCTCGGCTTGTGAAGCGGCAAACATCTTGGCGTATAACGCAGGGGGAGGCAGTATACCGAACTTTATTGACATGATGAACGACAAGGCGACGGAGCTTGGCTGCCTTAATACTAATTTCACTAACGCGAGCGGACTGTATGAAGAGGATTATTACTCCTCGGCTTACGATATGTTTTTGATTACTAAATATACGCTGGATAAATATCCGCTGTTTGAGGAAATATATAAGAGTCCCTTTCACTCTATGCCCCCTAACGATGAAAATCCCGAAGGCTACTTTGTGCGGAACACAAGCGCAGGACTTCGGGTTTTGCACGAAATGGATTTCGCCGAGGGTATTAAAATAGGCAGTATATACGAGTATTTTCACGGCAGTACGCGTATTGACGGGTTTTTAACATTTGTTTCTATGGCAGAAAAGGATGGGTTAACATTTATAACCGTTTCTCTTGACGCAGATTATTACAACGATGAGGGAAAATGGAGCGGTTTTCATTATGACGACCACGCCGCACTTTACGAATGGGCGTATGAGGTGTTCGAGATAGAAGAGTATTAAAAATACTCTAATTCCGAATTTTCACCAACGCCCCCGTTGGGCAAACTTCCGCGCATTTTCCGCAGTTCTCACACGGGGTTAAATCACCCGCCGCTTTGACCTTTGTATCATACCCGCGACCTACGAAACCTAAAACCCCCGCGCCGACTTCTTCTTCGCAAAGCCGTATACAAAGTCCGCATAAAACACACTTTTCGGGGTTTTGGTTTACATTAGGTATATCAGTGTTTACACCGCGTTTATGAACCAAACCGTTGTATTTATCGGGTTTTACGTCATATTGATTTGCGTAGTTTAACAATTTGCAATCAGTGTTAACGCCAAAAGCAGAAATATCTCCGCCCATAGCCTGCCGACATCCGCATTTAAGGCAACGAGAGGCTTCTCTTTTCGCCTGCTCTTCCGAAAACCCAAAATTAATTTCTTTAAAATCCCCGCGCCGCTCCTCAGGTGAGCGGTGCGGCATTTTTACGCGCAAATATTTTTCTTCGCCTTTGAAATCCTCGGCGGTTTTTTCGTCTTTTACTAAATAAGGATTCCGAGGAAGCGAACACTTTGAGCATTTTTCATCAAGATAAATATTAATAGCCTCGGCGGCTTTTTTTGCCTGACCTATTGCGGTTACGGCGATTCCCGCGCCATCGTTTACCGCGTCTCCGATTGCGAAAACGCCTTTTAAATCAGTAGCAAACGTAAGCGTGTCAGCGGCAATCGTTCCCCATTTCGTGAGATTAAGTTCTTCAAAACCTGCGGGGTTCAGCTTTTGACCTATTGCCGATATAACTATATCAACATCTAAAGTCTCTTCTTTTCCGTGGACTGCTACAGGCGCACGCCGCCCCGAAGCATCGGGTTCTCCAAGCTCCATGATTTGCAGATGTATGGATTTCACGTTATTTTGAGCATCGCCGATAATTTTAATCGGGTTGGTCAAATTCTTAAAAACTACGCCCTCTTCTTCAGCTTCGGTTATTTCGATTTCTTCTGCGGGCATTTCGTTTCGGGTTCTTCTGTAAATATTATATACCGTATCGGCACCGAGCCTTACGGCAGTTCTGCAGGCATCCATAGCCGTGTTCCCGCCGCCCACTACAGCAACGGTTTTACCTCTTATATCAGGACTTTCACGTAGAAAATCTATCCCGCCCAAAACGCCGTTTAAGTCCTCACCCTCACAACGTATGGAAGAACTTGTCCACGCCCCGACAGCAACAATCACCGCATCATATTTTTCGCGTAATTCTCCGAGCGTTATATCACTTCCTATGCGGGTATTATTACGCATTTCAACGCCTGTAGATTTTATTACATCTATTTCTTTCTGAAGAAGCTCTTTCGGCAGTCTGTATTCCGGTATACCGTAGCGGAGCATACCGCCCATATACGGCATACTGTCAAATACAGTCACGCCATGCCCTTTCAGTCTTAAAAAATACGCCGCCGAAAGTCCGCCCGGACCGCCGCCAATCACAGCTATTTTCTTGCCTGTGTTCAATTCCGGCTCGTAAACATTTCCCCCGTCGGAAATGGCTTCGGCGGCGTGTCGGTCTCCCGCAAATTGTTTCAACGCCGCTATAGCAATCGGCTCTTCAACCAATTCACGTCGGCAAGCGTCTTCGCACGGGTGCGGACAGACGCGTCCGATTGAAGACGGGAGCGGAATTTTTTCCATGATTAAATCATAAGCTTCTTTTTCTTTTCCTTCGGCTATTAGATTAACATATCCCTGACATTCGGTTTCAGCGGGACAAGCGAGGGTACAGGGCGGCTTACAGTCACCCCTGTGTTCGCTCAGAAGCAGTTCGAGTGCGTTTGTGCGGTTTCTGCGAACCCTTTCGGTTTCTGTGTTGACGACCATTCCGTCACTCGCAACTGTCGCGCAAGCGCGGAATAAGCGTGGACTAACCCCGCCGTGCGGATTGATTTCTACAGTGCAAAGCCCGCACGAGCCGAAAATTTCCACCCGTTCGTCATGACACAGCGTAGGTATTTCTATGCCGTTCAAGGCGGCGATTTCAAGAATTGTCTGCCCGCTTCGGGCGGTTATTTCTTTGTTATTAATGGTAAGTTTTATTTCGGACATAGTTTTCTCCTGTTATATAAAATTCTGCTGTGCTTTTTTATTACCGATTAGGGAACAATACATCTAAATAGCCATAACCGATATAGTAAATATCTGATAAATCACCGCTATTTAACCTGTTTTCTAAGTCAGCCAAAGAGAACACAGGTTCTCCTACGCGGTTATTAAAGAAAACAACATGGCGAATCTTCGCTTTTTCGTCGTCAAATGTTTGAAGCTCATTAAAATCGCCTACGTGTTCGCCATCCTCAAATAATTTGTAATGTCGGACAGATTCCCTTGTCGCGGGAATACTCACCATCATTAAGGTCTTACCGGTATCGGTATTGTACGCCGTTTTAGCATAGGTTATATCGACAAAATAAACATATTGTTTCCGGTCCTTAAAAGGAGTTGTCGGCGAAAACTCTACGATGCTTGTTTCTTCGATACTTACTATATTTTCAGGCGATATTTTCTCTATCGAGTGCAGTTTATCTATTATTCGCTCACTTGCAAAATTACCCTGATGTCTTAACGCTTGACTGATAAAATCTGCATTTATTCTGAACACTTCTCCGACCTGATAATCCGAACAATCGGTGAACTCCGTAAGATTTAGGTTATTATATTTCGACTCGCTTAACGTGAGAAATACACCGTCACCCTGATAGGCATAATCAACAGATAAGTTTTCTATATTTTCCCCGCTGAAATATAATGAGCGTAAAGCTACTTTGGCAATAAAATAAAATTCTGAATAATCGCCCGAAGCTAACCCCTTTTCAATGTCAGAAACGGCTACATCATCATTAACAAGTAAAAGACATTCATAACCGCCGTATGGAATAGAAACAAAACGGTCGTATTCTCCTGTTATTATACCGTTTTCTAATACCGTGTTTTTCTCAATTCCGTGTCTTCCGTATATTTCGCGACCTAAGGTCGATGCAATAACCGAAATGTAACAGCCTTTTTCCCCATCGTACAAATACTTCCACGCATTATATCTTAACTGCATTTCAACCGATGCGCCGTCTGCGGCAGATTCCTCCGCCGGAAACTTATTTTTGTCTATCGGAATTGCTCCAAAGTCGTTTTCTTGATAATATTCGTCTGAAATAATATCAATTTCAGAAATATCTTCAAAAGTAATATATGTTGTTCCGCCTGCGTATCCAAAGTTTATGGTTTCAGAACGAATTATGGCATTAACACGCACTATATCGCCTATTGCCAAATCCTTATAATGTTCGGAATTTGATTCGGAGATTGGTGAAATTTGATGCGCTGTAAGCTCGTAATAAATATTGTTTCCCGCATAGATTACATCTGTTTTTCGCGTTTCTTCAATAACCGTGTTGGGCGGGATAGATTCGGAACAGGCTGTTAAGATTGTGAGTGTTATTAAAAAGATAGCGGTAATTTTAATTCTCATAGTGGAAACCCTCTATGTTGTAACTATAGCATCAAATTTACACAGCTTAACACAATCCCCGCATTTCACACATTTCTCCGAATCAATTACGTGCGGCGTTTTCACCGTGCCTGTAATAGCGTTCGCAGGGCATTTCCTCGCGCAGAGCGTACAGCCCGTGCATTTTTCGGGGATTATTCTATAAGTCAAAAGCGGCTTACAGCTGTGAGCGGTACATTTTTTGTTTAAAATATGGTCTTCGTATTCGTTTTTGAAGTATTTAAGCGTGGTTAATACCGGATTCGGTGCGGTTTGACCGAGCGCGCAGAGAGAACCCGCCTTTATTTCCTCGGAGAGTTCTTCTAAAAGCTCTATGTCGTTGTCTTTACCGCCGCCGCCGCAAATCCGCTCAAGAATCTCAAGTAACCTGCGATTTCCCACGCGGCAGTGGGTACATTTTCCGCAGCTTTCTTTACAGGTAAAATCGAGGAAAAACCGCGCCATATCTACCATACAGGTGGTGTCATCCATAACTACCATTCCGCCCGAACCCATAATCGCACCTGTCTCGGCAAGCGATTTATAGTCAATCGTGACGTTTTCAAGTACGGCGGGAATACAGCCCCCCGATGGACCGCCCATTTGCACCGCCTTGAAACTCTTGTTATTTTGTATACCTCCGCCTACACCGAAAACAACGTCTTTAATCGTCCACCCCATAGGAACTTCCACAAGTCCGCCTTTGGCAATTTTACCCGTCAAAGCGAAAACCTTAGTCCCTTTTGAGTTTTCTGTGCCTATTGCCGCAAATGCTTCGCCGCCGTTTCTGATTATCCACGGTACATTCGCAAAGGTCTCTACATTGTTAATGTTTGTCGGTTTTCCTTTAAAGCCTTTTTGAGCCGGGAACGGCGGTTTTAACCTCGGCATACCGCGTCCGCCCTCCAAGGAAGCAATCAACGCGGTCTCCTCACCGCAAACAAACGCACCCGCCCCCGCTTTAATACGAATATCAAAGTTAAAATCACTGCCGAATATGTTTTTACCGAGAAATCCTTTTTGCCGCGCCTGAGAAATGGCTTTTTCAAGCCTGATAATAGCAAGCGGGTATTCGGCGCGGACATATATTATACCCTCATTTGCCCCTATCGCAAAAGCCGCAATAAGCATCCCTTCAAGTACCGCGTGCGGGTCGCCCTCAAGTATCGCCCTGTCCATGAACGCGCCGGGGTCTCCCTCGTCCGCATTGCATATGATGTATTTTTCCTCTGAACCTACGGAATTTCGCGCGGCGTTCCATTTAAACCATGTGGGGAACCCCGCGCCGCCGCGTCCCGCAAGACCGGAAGTCTTAATCTCCTCTATAACCTGCTCGAAGTTCATATTCTTGAGGCATTTTTCGGCGGCTTTATATCCGTCTTTTAAAACATATTCGTCAATGCTCTCAGGATTAATCACACCGCAATTCTTTAAGGCTATACGGGTCTGCGAAGCGAGCAGTTCAATATCCTGTGCGGAGGCTTTGTACGACAGGGCATTATTTTTCTGTCCCTTTAGCAGTTTAACAAGCTCATACGCACCCTCCTCGTCGACCTTTACATAAACATCATCGTCTATATTGACAATAGGCTCAAGATAACACATACCGATACAGCCCGTCACCGCAGACGCACCGCAGGGTGTAAAATCCTCAAGCTCCTTATTGAGCAGGTTAAATACCTTGTCCGCGCCTGCGGCTATCCCGCAAGAGCCTAATCCTACAGTAACTCTCAAGCTTTAACCCCCTTTGCAACTTCATTTAAAACCCGAACCGTGCTTTCTTTGGTCAATTTGCCGTAGGTCTTGTCCCCTATCATCATAACAGGCGACAGACTGCAACAACCGAGACAGGCTACGTTATTATAAGTAAATAAGCCGTCTTCGGTCATTTCGCCCTCTTCGGTATTGAGCTCACCCTTAACCGCACTCTCTATGTCGGCGGAGCCGTTTACATGACATGCCGTACCCTGACAGAGCAGAATTAGATTCTTTCCGACCGGCTTTGTTCTGAACTGTGCGTAAAATGTTACAACACCCATGATTTTAGCGGGTTTTATACCCGTTTTTTCGGATATGAGGCTCAAGACTTCGGGCGGAAGCCAGCCGTATATTTCCTGTGCCTTTTGAAGAATCGGTATTAAATCAGATTCCGTCTTGTTCCCGTTTTCAAGATAGTTTTCTAACTCTTGACGCGGTTCATTTTTACAATTACAACTCATACTTTGCTCTTTTCCATAAATTTTTTAAATCTGCCTCGTAAATATATTATAGCATAAAACCATTGACGGGTCAATATTTTTATTGTTAAAAATTTTTAAATATTAATTTAAGTATTGACATTTATTTTAGATTAATATATAATTATAACTAACATTTTAATAAACACAGGAGTGATATACAAATGAAGAAGTATAAATGTTATATAGCAGTGTTTATGGCTATAGTAATACTTTTTACGAGCAATGATTTTTCTGTTTTTTCATTCATTCATAGGGATTATAATGAAATCGTTTGCATTGACGATACCATTGAGGACGACAATCTTCTTGAGAAAACAAACTTTAACGAGGCAGCAGCAGATGATGTTATTGTAAAAAATGTCTCTATTTCAAGTAATTATAAAGCCTCTGCAAACGAAATGGTTACGCCAAAGCTTTTTGCATCCTCTTCAGGCAGTACAACCATAATAACAAGTCCGTTGAGAATAACCTCCGGCGTGGGTTATCCGGGTGATGTGATAATAAAATCAAGTGTAACTATTGATGCGGGTGCGTCAATGAGTGTTGCGGGTTCGGTTTACTTGGAGGGCGGGTCGATTACTGCAAACGGAGTTTTGTCTGTTAACGGCGCGATTTTAATAGATAACGGAGCGATTGTTTCGACTGAAAGTATTTACTGTGGCAGCTCTTTTAATATAAACGGGACGGTTATTGCATATGCAACTATATTCGTTAACGATTCGATTTACTTAGAAAGCGGGTCACTCACTTTAAATGATTCTACGACTGTTAATGGTTCAGTTTTAATAGAACGAGGTATTCTCGTTGTAAATGAAAATATGCTTTGTTATGGGAATTTTCAAAATGGTATAAATTCTACAGGATATACTCGCATAAATGCAGGGGCGAAGCTGACTGTCTATGGTGATTTCTATACACAATCGACTGCATCGACTTATTT
>Ga0099364_10000243_pt1 | contig 89919 bp, 66 predicted proteins | sample TergutTh196P3_FD_73070 | JGI IMG/M metagenome (GOLD analysis project Ga0099364, IMG submission 73070) | Microcerotermes parvus P3 segment gut microbial communities from Pointe-Noire, Republic of the Congo - Th196 P3 | ecosystem: Host-associated > Arthropoda: Insects > Digestive system > Gut ...
AATTATAATCCGAGCGAGAGTCAAATTCGCAGTAGACCAAAGTGGGATAAGTGGTTCGTTGAGGTGGTTGGGGACATATACAGAAACGCTGAGTTGCTGGAATGAGTATAAATCGGAGCATTTATCAAAGTGTGAATAAGGTGATAAACAATGAAATTTATTATTAAGCCGCGAGGCTTTGGAAAAACTGAGGATGCTATTCGGTTGGCACACCTAAAGTCAAGCTACATTCTTTGTGCGTCGAAAGCTCACGCGCTCAAATTTTCGAAAGAGCCAACCGATATGGGCTGAAAATCCATTACCCTATAACCGTTGACGAGTTAAGAGAAGCAAGGGGTAAAAAGATTGATGAAATTATTATTGACGAGTTACCTCTCGTCTTTCAACAGTTATTAGGTCAGGTCGGATATTTCGGGAATGTCCACGTCGCTACAATGTCGATTGAGTAGGAGATGAAACAGGGAATTAATCAAAATACGTGAATGGAGAGTAAAATATGGCCAATTTCGATAATAACAGATTTCAAAGTAAAAATCAAGAATACGCCACACCTTTTAGTCTATTTAAGGTGTTGGATGATGAGTTCAAATTTACAGTGGATGTATGTGCAGATGAAAATAACCGAAAGGTCGATACATATTATTCCGAGGAACAAGACGCCTTGACGCAAGATTGGAAAGGTTCGTGTTGGATGAACCCGCCTTACAAGGACATGAAGAGATGGGTAATTAAAGCGTATAACGAAAGCATCAAGCATGGCTCTACGGTGGTGTGTCTACTCCCCGCCAGAACTAATACGAAATGGTGGCATGAGTATTGTATGAAGGGCGAGATTAGGTTTCTTAATGGCAGACCTAAGTTTGAGGGTTGTGTACATGGGTTACCTCAGCCTTTGGCGATAGTAGTATTCGGAAATCAGTATAAAGGGAATTATAAGGCGGTTAATTTTTAACCAACTGAAGTATTTATTAAATTTTGAGGAGGTAGCGTATGGCTACAATTAATTTAACGATAGATGTCGATTCTTCTACTTTTGAAAAATTATGCGAAAGGGAGTTGCAAAATATCCCAAGCGAAACCATTCAGGATATCCTTGTTGCCTCATTAAGGCAATGCTTAGTTCTTGATAAGGAGCAGTTTGAAAATAAGGCGAAGTCGTCCTTTTGTTCCGACAGTAGTTTGTTTGTTTTCAAATCAGATGGCTGGAATGCTAAAAAACAACCCACAGAGTTGTTAAGTAAAATCATTAATTCAATTAACTTCAAAGAAGAGATGAAAGAGTTAACTGCAACGGCGTTCGAGCATATCAAAACTAACTATGAGTCAATTATAAAAGACTCTATATATCGTGCTTTTTCCGAAATGTTGTTTTCCAACGAAAAGAAATGGGAGATACAAAACATGATACATAGCGCACTATCAAGCAAATGAGCTTGAATAAAATCGGAGATTTATACAGATATTTGAGAGGAGGCGTTATGAGCTGAAAACATTGAAATTCAAAGATACAACCTACAGTGAAGATAAACACAGCATTATAAGTCTATATCGTTCAAATGATGTTGGCAATAATTTCATAAGAGTAAAATGCGAAGAGCATATTACAGAATACTATTTAGTTATGTGAGCGGGAAACCCCAAGTGCTTTAGCCTTGGGATGAGAGCGAACACCTTGTTCTCCCGTAAAAACGCTTGACATTGCAATAGATATGTAGTATAATACCTATTATGAAAGATTACAGAAAAACCGAAACAACCGTATATTGTTGCCGGTATCACATCATCTTCTGTCCGAAGTACAGACGGAAGGTCCTGACACCGCCAATTCAAGAGCGTTTCAAAGAGGTTGTTCTGTCTCTACAGGACGCCAACAACTTCATCGTTCTTGAAATGGAAGTCATGCCGGATCACGTTCACTTACTGTTGGATATAGACCCGACGGTGGGTGTACAGATGGTTGTGTCACGAATTAAAGGGAAGACCTCACATACATTAAACCGCGAGTTCCCTGAGCTTCAGCGCAAACTGCCAACGCTATGGACGCGAAGTAAGTTCATCGCAACAGTAGGCAGTGTATCGCTTGATGTGGTTAAGGAATACATTGAAACCCAGAAAGGACGGTGAATTATGGATAAGAACGCAGCTATCAAAGCAACGATAGCAGATACCAAAGATCGGCGTAAGGACATGGTTTGCCGGGTCTTCGAGATGAAAGTCATCGACAGTAAGCTATCCCAAGAGAAGAAGACGCACCTAAATACCCTATTCACCGAAGCTAAATGGTTGCGCAACGCAGTTCTTGGCTCAGACGATATTTTCTCTTTCAACCGTGACGCAAAGGCGGTTCCGGTTAAGGTAGGCAACGAGTTTGAGGTGCGTGAGTTTGCGGTCATCGGCTCCCAGATGAAGCAGGATATTGTCGATTCCGTAAAGAGCGAGGTTAGAGGTCTTGCCACCAAGAAAGCCAAAGGAGAGAAAGTCGGTAGACTCAAATTCAAATCATTCTGCAATTCAATCCCGCTCCGGCAGTACGGAACGACTTACCGCATAGTCTTCGAGAACAGCACAGTTTCAATTCAGGGGCTCAAAAAGCCAGTTAAAGTACGCGGTCTTCGGCAAATCACGGGAGATATGGAGTTGGCAAACGCAAAACTGCTGCGTAAACCATCCGGGCTATACTTTCACATCACCACTTACAGCGCGAAAGAAAAGGTGAAACCAACCGGCGCGGTTATCGGGATAGACTTCGGAATCAAGACCAACATGACCTTCGACAACGGCGAGGAGCGAAATGTCTGCGTACCGGAAACAAAAGCAGTTAAGCGATGCTCAAAGCAGGTCAACAAAGCACTTGTCAAAAGCAAACGAACCAAAGGCGCAAATCACCGAAAGCGCGTCAAGCGTCTGCAAACCGCATACGAGAAGCAGAATAACCGCAAGGGCGACCTTGCCAAGAAGGAAGTCTCTAAGCTATTGAGAGAGAATGACTTCATAGCAATCCAAGACGAGATGATAGCGAACTGGCACAAAGGGTTGTTCGGAAAACAAGTGCAACATTCGGCAATGGGTTTCATTAAAGCGCGGCTGAAAACCAGCCCCAAAACTCGTGTCGTAGCGAGAGAATTTCCGTCAACGCAAAAGTGCCCGGAGTGCGGAGAGAATACAAAACACCCGCTGGAAGTCCGATACTATCAATGTAGTCATTGCGGGTACTATCATCCGTCAAGAGACCAAAAGAGCGCCGAAATGATACTCATGGAAGCACTCAAACAAGCATCATAGCAAAACATATGGCTGTGTGGTGCGCACAGTACGAATCCTGCGGAGGCCGCGACCTCTACTGCTTGTCTTCGGACGAACAGCAAGTTGCCGCCGTTGAAACAGGAAGCCCACGTGCTTTAGCCGTGGGTAGTTCACATTGGATAAAAAGAATGCGCGAAAAGTCATTTGGTATCTAATCAAGTATCTATTTACAAAGTAAGGAGGAGGTTATTAACTATGCCAAATACAGTTCTTATCGTTGATGACGCCGCGTTTATGCGCATGATGCACAAGGAGATTCTTACAAAACACGGGTATGAAGTGATAGGGGAAGCCGAGGATGGGGTTAGGGCAATAAAGAAATTCTATGAACTCAAGCCCGATATAGTTGTTTTAGATATTAACATGCCGGTTATGGACGGGGTTAGCGTCTTACAACAACTAAAGAAGGATGGTAAAGCTAGGATCGTCATGTGTTCTGCGATGTCTCAACCATCAATAGTAATCGAAGCATTGCGTTGTGGAGCCAAAGATTTTATTGTTAAGCCGTTTCAGCAGGATAGATTGTTAAAGAATATGAAGGTGGAATTAAGCGATAGGCGGGCATTTAACCTAGATAGGCTTAATGATATCAGTAAGAGGTATGACGGCAGTTCTGACATTCTTTCTCAAAATGAAGTGGATAGCATAATGAAAGAAGCTATCGAACCCATCTTTGTAGAAAGCGAAATGAAAAAACCTCCTCTCGGACTGAAGCCTAAATGGATTCACGACAGGGATAGAGCGCTTGAGATTTTGGATGCTATGGGTCGATACATTGAAGATGGGGTGAAAGTCCCAAGTGAATGGTTCGAAGAGTTAAATGAAATACTTTGATCAATCGAAGGATTTATGCGAAAGGGGGCAATAACGATGGAAACGTTTCCAGTTAATGAACTGAAAAATAGTATTGCAAGAACGCCAGCAACTATTGAAGTAGAGGTCCCATTATATCGCTGCGCAAGAACACATAAAAAGAAGCGTATAGATAAAAAATGGTTAAAGAGGTATGGGTATATACTTTCCTATAGAAGAATAACAGCAAAAGTATTAGAAATGAAAGCGGATGATTTCCCAAGCAGGTTTGGTAGTACATCATTTGAAATCGATTTTTAATCAATCCGTGATTCTGTTTACTGTGAAAGGAGGATAATATGAATACAAAGCGAGATTGGGCGACTCTTTTGCTCTTTGGATGTGGTTATACGATAATGTTTATCATCAATAAAAATTGGTACGGGTTGTTCTTTTCGGTTCTCACTGTGGGGATTTCTCTATATAAGTTATTGGCTCGCAAACAGATCAAATAGCATCAATTTCGTCATCTACACGCCGGAACAATACCAAATAATAATAATGGAGGGCAATATGTATATAATCAGATATATGGACGGTGTAGGCTACGTCAATAAGGACGGCAAAGGCAGACACATCAGAGCAACCCGTCTGGAAGATGCCTTCGAGTTCGAAACGGAAAAGGCAGCGGCAAACTATGTTCTCAACGGTGTGCCCAAGGTATTCCGTGATAGAGTGGAGGTTGTGGCAATCAGCAATCAAGACAACACAGAACACGACGACGGTAAGACGGATGCGGCTGCGCCATCAACGGTCATAGACACTCCGTTCAATACATTGGACTTCGATTGGAAAACCTATCTCGAGGAGGATTCGGAGCTCAGGAAAAACCTCGCTATATACAAGAATAACCTTCCGCTTATGCTTTATCGGGTTGACGGCGAAATCTGTGACATAGAACACTGGATCGAATTTCGGAGCTTTAATGCCTTTGCCGGCTATAAGATGTGCAAACTCCTAAAGGAGAAAAGGGAACTCCGAAGGAAAATCAAAAATGAAATGAAAACACTGGAAGTTCTGTATAACGGGTGGATAGACAACCACGACCCAACCAACGCCTTGGCGTTGCTTAAAGGCAGAGAAACCAGAGCATATGAGCCACGTGTCTTAAAGGAACTATTTGGAGGTTAATAACGTGAACATATGGATTTCACTGAAGAAGCGAAGGAAAAGAATTAATGGAAAATACTTTGAAAGAGGTGTTAAATACAGGGTTACATATATAGACAATGAGTATTATTATGTTGGACAAGACAAGTTCTTGAGGGACGATATTAGCGCATACACGATTGGAGAAATAGTAGGATGACTACAAGAGAAAACTAAACAAGGAGTCGTATATGGTCAAAAAAGTAAAAAAGAGAGATGGACGAGTTTCTAACTTTAACCCTTGCAAAATCACAAATGCAATTCTAAAATGCCTTGAAGGAACAGAGTTTGTAATTGATGATGTAGGGCAAGTTACAAATCAAATAGTAAGTATTGTCAATAGTAAATACGAAGGTAAAAGACCGACAGTCGAACAAATCCAAGATATAGTTGAAGACGTGTTAATGCGGCAAGGGTATCACGATGTCGCCAAAAGATATATCTTGAATAGGCAAGAGAGAACCAACGAACGTGAGAAGAACACTCGGTTAATGAACGTCATGGAGAGTGTTTTTAACAAGTCTTCTGAAGAAAACGACTTGAAGCGTGATAATGCTAATACCAATACCGATACAGCTATGGGAATGATGTTGAAGATCGGTTCCGAAGCAAGTAAAGAGTATTATATGAAGCATGTGATAAAGAAAGAATATGTCGATGCCCATGAAAGCGGCCAAATACATATACATGATATGGATTTCACGGCGCTGACGACTACATGCTGTCAGATAGACTTAGAGCGGCTTTTGAAAAACGGATTCAGTACGGGCAGCGGAGCTATACGTCCGCCGAAGAGTATCCGAACCGCTATGGCGTTAGTGGCGATAATATTGCAGTCGAATCAAAATGACATGCACGGCGGACAGAGCATAGGGAATATAGATTGGGATTTGGCTCCCTATGTGGAGATGAGTTATCAACGACACTTGAAGAATAATAAAGAAAAGTATGCGAAATGGTGTTGTATAAGCCCTGATGAAATACCCGAGCTCAGACTGCCTGAACTTGAAATCAGAAGTTGGGAGGACACAAAAGAGGAAGCCTATCAATCAGCGGAGGCATTAATTCACAATCTTAATACCATGTCTTCCAGAGCAGGCGCACAGGTGCCTTTCTCGTCAATTAACTTTGGTATGGATACATCGAAAGAAGGGCGGCTCATAACCGAATGTCTATTGCGTGTCCAAAAGGCGGGAATAGGCAACGGCGACACCGCTATCTTCCCCATCCTGATTTTCAGAGTAAAAGACGGTGTGAATGGGAACCGCGGAGATCCCAATTATGATTTGTTCGAGCTCGCTTGCGAGTGCGCGGCACGAAGGCTGTTTCCCTGCTTTGCGTTCTTGGATGCGCCGTTTAACTTGCAGTTCTACGATCCGGATAACAAAAACACCCATGTAGCATATATGGGGTGCCGTACAAGGGTGTTACACAATATCTATGACCTTACAAAGCAAATCATCTCAGGGCGCGGTAATCTTTCGTTTACCTCAATTAATCTGCCTATGATCGCTCTTGAGAGTAAAAACACTGACGACTTCTTTCAAAAACTTACGGACTTAATAGAGTTGTGCTGCGACCAGCTTTACGACCGATACCTCGTTCAAAAGAAGCGCAAGGTATATAACCATCCCTTTCTTTACGGGCAAGGTGTGTGGCTCGGCAGCGACACAAAAAAATGGGATGAAGAAATAGGCGATGCAGTAAACCACGGAACACTGTCGCTTGGGTTTATTGGGTTGGCTGAATGTCTTTATGTGCTTATCGGTGAGCATCACGGTCAAAGTGAAGAGGCGCAGAAATTAGGGTTGTGTGTAGTATCACATATGAGAGAGGCGTTGGATAAAAAATCACAAGAAACGAACCTCAATTATACCCTTCTAGCAACCCCCGCCGAAAGCCTTGCCGGTCGCGCACTGAAGTTGACGCGCACGAAGTACGGGGTAATTGAGGGTGTTACGGACAAAGAGTATTTCACTAACAGTTTTCATATTCCGCCTAAGTATGAAATTACAGCTCACGACAAAATCAAACTGGAAGCTTCTTATCATCAGTTTTGCAACGCGGGACATATTACCTACGTTGAACTAGACGGAGCCGCTAAAAACAACCCTAATGCCTACATGAGTATTATTCAGTTTATGAAAAAAGCTGGAATAGGTTATGGAGGTATTAACGTACCTCTTGATAAATGTGGTTCATGTAATTGCCAAGACACGATTTATGATGAATGTCCGGGCTGCGGAGCAAAAGAGAGCGAGGGGAATACGGTCCACAGGATAAGGAGGATTACCGGCTATCTGGTTGGCGGCCTTGACCGTTTTAATGACGCAAAAAGAGCAGAGGAGAAAGATAGAACCAAGCATAAGCAGGGCTAAAGGAGAATCTATGAATATCAAAATAAAAAAGCTGTCTGAAACAGCTCAAATACCAACAAAGGCCAGCGAATACGCAGCCGGCTACGACTTATACGCAGGCGAAGACATTAAGATATGGTCCAACACCACTGAAATGGTTCCGACTAACCTTGCTGTCGAAATCCCTAAAGGGTATTTCGGAGCAATATACGCGAGAAGCGGATTAGCGGCAAAAAGAGGGTTGCGTCCGGCCAACTGTGTGGGAGTGATAGATTCTGATTATCGTGGAGGTATTGTAATCGCCTTGCGTAATGACAGCAACCATAGTCAGAACATTAAGAAAGGGGACCGAATAGCTCAGTTGGTAATTCAGCCATACGCGCCTGTTGAGTTTCATGAGGTTAATGAGCTGGATTTTTCAGAGCGCGGTAGCTGCGGGTTTGGATCTACGGGTGAATGACCATGGAGTATAGATTACAAGATTTGTTAGACAGTATTAACGAGTATAGAAAAGGTCAAATCGGAGGTGATTGGCTGGCTCATACATTAAAAGCTAACTTTGAGCACATAGTAGACGCGGAGAGAATCTGCCGGAGGTGTTGTACCTATAAGGAAGCAAGGGAGTGGACAGAACATCATCCGCACGGCGACACATATGTAGAAGAGCCATGGGTGGGGTATTACTGTCCGGAGTGTGGGATGGAGGATTGAGGTCATTATTTCACCCCTGCCGTAACAACCAAACAATCACCACCAAGACACTCGCATATCCGGCTTTTCGCAGCTGAAATTTTCCACTTCCCAAACCGCTTCTTATGTGATATAATAATTCAGGAAACCTGAATTGATTTACACAAGGGGCTTGACAAAAGTGCCGAAATGTGCCATAATCGCTAGAGCAGAGCAGAGCAGAGCAGAGCAGAGCAGAGCAGAGCAGAGCAGACGGATAGCTCCGCCTATTTGTCATGCCTTAAAATACATAGATTATCCACAGGCGGTTCTCCCTTACCACGGGGAGAGCCGCCTTGCTGCGTTTCGGACGGGAAAACAAAAAATTATGCCTTGCCGCAGGCTTATCACAGCGGCGAAAACGGCAGAGCCGTATCTTGGGAGGTAACGCTGTGAAAACCAAAACAATGTTCTCAAAAATCTTAGCGTGGACGCTCACGCTGGCGATGGTGACAAGCATACTGCCCGCCACGGCGATTGCGGTCGGCGGTGAGGTTCTGCCGTCCGGCGTCGGGGAGGTCGTTGCTTTCGCGCCCCTCGCCGACGACATAGCGGCGCAAACCGTGCCCTACGCCACGGACGAATCGGAGCTGAAACTGCCCGACACGCTGATGGCGACGGTAAGGTTTATTCCGCTTGCAGACAACGAAGCAGACCCCGACCTCGGCGGCCTGCCCGGAACGCAAATTGAAGTCACCTCACCGGGCGCGTTAGAAGTAACGCTTGAACCGCTGGAAATTGATATGCCCGTGCCGGTGACATGGCAATCAGCACCGGCCTTTGACGGCTACGAACCCGGTACTTACATCTTCACCGCAACGGTGACAGACGGCGGGTTTGCGTTGCTTGCCGCCCCGCCTGTGATTACGGTAACGGTGGAGGACGCGCCGGTGGCACGGGTGGGTATAACGGCGGCTTCGGCGGGAGATACCCTCAGCAGTATAGAGAGTGCTGTTTGGTATGACATAGCAACTTGCGAACTTGATATCGAGAAGTCCGAGGTGGATGCGGTTTTTAGTTTTCTGCGTGACCTTGTAAGCAGGGGTTGGGAGATTGTTGACACGCACACCGAATATGGATATGAAGATGACGAGGACGGTCTCGGTGGTCTGCTTATCGGCATTTATCTCAGTCATGAAAATTGTGATGATATATTTTTCTCTTTCGGTTGGTTTAACTTTGATTCGGATTGGGAACCTTATGATAGCTACCTTTTCGTACTTCTTTCTTTAGGGGGGTCGAACAAAGCCCCTGACCCTGAATATTTCAATCTGAGCGTCTGGAACGCGTTGAAAGCTCTCGTCCTCGCCAACGAGGACGGCGAGGTGTATGATTCTCTTTTCGACGACCTCTGCAACAATTGCAATGTCCTCAACCGGCATTTTGAATGCCAAAAGCCGGACTGCAAATGTTGGTGCAACACACAGGGGCTTGCCCATGGAACGCCGGCCGCCATATTCGCCCATTTTGGGTACGAAAGAACTCTCTTACAGTCCTCCTCCGACTTTGCGGGAGCATTTGACGACGGTGAAGTAGCGGCCGTGGAGAAATTTCTGACCGACGCGGTGGAGGACAACAACTGGACAATCAACGAGTATAGCCTCCGCTTTGAAGGAGTCGGCTCCGACCGTTACTTCTACTTTGAGCTATGGCTCGAAGAACCCGACACCGGCGAAATACTATTCCTGAGACTGCGATGGCAAAAGGACGGCAACGATAAATATCTGCTGAATCACATATATGCGTGGTGGATAGACAGTGGGGGTCTGCCCGTACATGGCATGGGAAAGCCCGCTACCCTCAATTTGGAATCAATTGAGGTAATTGTGACAAAAAATGATGGCATACTGAATTACGGCTTCGACCTTGGTTCAACGGTATGTAATGATTGCCTCAGAGACGAACACTGCTACGGCAATGTTGGCAGTTGTACGTGCGGGTGTCTCGCTCAAAAAGATTATTGCGACGATTGCCGCAACGGCGGACATCATTTCGGAGACCCCGTCGTCGGCTGTTCGTGCCTCTGCTCCACAATGCCGCCGCCACCCGAGCCTAAGCCGGAAGAACGCTACTGCGAAGACTGCCTTGACGGCATCCATTGCAACAAAAGCGCCCCCAACTGCATCTGTGAATGTCCCACCGGCGGCGAGGACGCCATCTTCATCAATGGCTGGAGGGTCCCGGATGACGCCCTTACAGCGGGGAAACTTGCACCCCTTCTTGAGACAATGCTGAGTCAGCAGGCCGAGGTCAAGGTTGTTGGAAAACTTACCGTTAACGATACACTTTCCCTCTTTATATCTACGGGTAAAAAGCTGGTGTGGGCCGTGGATTACACGGGGGCCGCGGACGGTATATATTCATCCTATCGCTTGATTAGCGTTACCGGGATAGGTGAGATGGAAATCACCGGAGGGATTATTACCGCTAACGGCGCGAGCATATCCGCGGTTTACGTCAGCGGTGAGACCAAGCTTACCATAAGCGGCGGCAGGGTGGACTCGAAGAGTGGCTATGCTGTTGAAACCAGCTTGAGCGCTACTGTTGTTATTAGTGGCGGTGAAGTTGTGACAGGGGCCGACACCGCCGTTTTTATTACGCGTACCGCTGCGCTTTCCGTTCTCGGCGGAATCGTTTCAGGGACAATTATGGTCGATTCGTTCGCCACCGCGCGTACTCATGTTTATGTCGGTGGCGGTAGCGTGGGTGATGGCTTCAACGGCGTTCGGATGGGTAGCAACGCCAACACCAGCAATACTGGCTATTATACCGGCGATAATGCTGGGAAATTCTATTCAATTCATTACAACAACACACTCGGAAATCTTATAAAGCTCGACAGTGCGCCTGTGTTGACTAATGACGACGGCACGCCGCATAATCCGTCGACTGTCTATGCGGGGGAGGTCACGGCCACATTTATGTCGTTCAGTCCCTTGCTGACCATCACGGGAATCACGGTGAATGGGCTTGCCCCCGATCAATACGTGATAAATGCTGATAATACCATCACTTTCGCAGGAAGGTATGATGTGGCTGGTATCACCCTCACCGTCACGGGGACAATTTTGGATGGCAGGTTGCCGGTAGAGTTCACCACGGAACCGTTTGGGGTGAATGTGCGTCCGCCGCGTGATCCGGCCATTGTGAACGTGACGGTGAATGGCATGACCGTCATGACCTATAATGGTAAAAATGATTATTCGGTTAGCGCGGCGGCGGTCGATGAAGTTACCGGTGCGAGCGTTACGGGCGAGTTTAGTTACTCGTATGAGGGGGTTGGTGGCACAACCTATGGGCCGAGCGATGTCAAACCCACTAATGCGGGTGAGTATGTTGTGACGGTAACATTGATCAGTGGGACCCACGAGGGTGAAGGCAGTTTGAATTTTACCATTGTTCCGAAGACGCTGGAGATAACACCGGACGATGGGCAGAGCATGGTATATGGCACAGCAGACCCGGGGTTCACGTTCACGTTCTCCGGTGAGGTGATTGGTGAGACCCCTGTTTTTACCGGCGGGTTGGGAATACTTGCCTCTGATTACGGTTCGGGACTCTTTGGGGGCCATACCGTTAGATTGGGTACCGGAACATATCACTTTGGCATTGGCGATCTTAGCGCGGGTGACAACTACACCCTATCACTGGTTGGCGGCAAGACGCTTGTGATCACTAGGGCCCCATTGACCGTGAGCAACGCGTACGTCGCTCGAAAAATCTACGATGGTACCACTGCGGCAACAGTGACTGGTGTGGTTTTCGACGGATTGAAAAATTCCGAGGAAATGGCAATTGGCATGGATTATGTCGTGACCGGCGCGGCCTTTACCGATGCCAATGCGGGGATGTCCAGCAAATTCGTCAAGGCGGACGTCGCGTTGGTAATGACTGGCCCCGTTGCGAGTAATTATGTGCTGACGGATGGCGACTTGTTGTTGTCTTATCAGACCATCGAGAAAGCGGTCGCTCCCGATAATGTGGCTAGTACCATCTATTTCGGGGCTGGTAAGGGCGGAACGCGGAGTGTTGACCTGGTGGCATTACTTCCAGAAGTCGCGGGTGAGCTTGGGGCCCCCGTCACCTACTCGATATCGGAGATCACGGATGCGGATGAGATACTTTCTGCACCGGTCACCGGGGAATCGAGCAGTCTGGGAGTGATAAGTGTAACGATTGACCCTAGGGCGGAAGTTGGACAATTTGTGACCATTACCGTGAGGGTCCAGAGCCGGAATTATGGAGACTTCAATATCGTTGTTACGGCAATAGCCGTTGAACTCGGTGCGTCGTTGTCGGGTGAGATCAAAGGCTTTACGGGTCTTGCGCTCACGGGGGCACAGCAAGTTACTGTGGCTTTGGTGGGGGATACTTTTGTCCAGACCCTTACCGGTAGTTGGATAGTCAACTTGCCGACGGGGTTAAACCAGTACGTGGCAAGGGTCAATGACACGACCGCTGTGATAACTGTGACCGGTACGCCGGCGGCGGATTCGGGTGCGCATGTCGCTGTGACCATCCCCGAGGGTATGTTGGTGGCGAATAGTGGCGAGGTGTTGCCGGCCACAAGTAGCGCAAGTGCCGCGTATAACATTTCAATGCCGATCTATAAGGCAGCGGTCGAATCGACCACTTACCCGGCTGGAGCAATCTTTGGATATGGGACACAGACGGCGCGGACGTTGACCATTTCCAATGTAGGTAATCAGCCGATTACCGGCCTGACCGCAACACTCGATGGCGGCGCGGCTTCGGCTTTCGAAATAAGTACGGCATTGTCCAGTACCACCATAGAGACGGTGGACCACCGTTCCACAATTAGTATACGACCCAAAATGTATCTTGGGGCGGGGGGATATTCTGATGCATTGACGATTCGTTGGGACAACGACGGCGGCATAGGATTATCAGTTGCATTGGACTTTGCTGTCAGACAAGCCACCGTCCAGAGTATTACGACGGTTATACCCGACATCACAGCCGGCATTACGGCGTATGATGCCAAGAACGCCACGACCGTGCAGGCAATCGCCGATCTCGCCGGATTGACTTCAACTGTAGCTGTCGCAACCGATGAGAGTACGGCGACCCTGCCCATCACATGGGACGCCTCACCCTTTACCCATCAGCCCGCGGGCGGAACCTACACATTAACCGGAACGCTGACCGGAAACAGCAATATCACTAATGGCGGCGTAACCGCTTCGGTCAATGTAACCGTCACGCCGGTAACGGCGGTAAATCCCACATTCGCGGGGACATTTGTTGTCGCGAACAGCGAAACGGCAGCAACGGCAAGCGCACTGGGCGTGTCCGTACTGCCGACAAGCGGACAGATTACAGTTGAGGGTGTTAATGTACCGTACACAATCGACTGGGGAACGCAGACCCTCGACAGAACAACAGTGGGTAACAGCGAAACCTTTAACGGCACAATCAATTACACCAGCCCACCGGATTGGCTCACGCTTCCGGCTTCTCTTGCCGTTTCCCGCGTAGTAACAGTTACGGATAAACTCCCCGTGACTATTTCAGGCGTAACGCTAACAAGCCGCGCGTATAACGGAAGCGCAATCGCCATGACGGGTACGCCGGTGTTTAGTACCGACAGCGGCACGGTCACGCTCACATCAGTCTACACATGGGCGATTGACGGCGGAGCAACGCTTACAAGCGCACCGATAAACGCGGGCAGCTACACACTAACCGTATCGGCAGACGGCGGCACAGATTACGAAGTTACGCCGCTTGTAATCCCCTTTGAGATTACAAAGGCAAATCAGACCATCACTTTCCCGCAGCCGGGTATCAACCGCGTGGGCAGAACCGAAACGCTTGCCGCAGCCGCTTCTTCGGGGCTTAATGTTACCTTAACAAGCAGCGACACGGCGCTTGCCACGATAACAGGCGGCAATGAGTTGAACCTATTAGCGGAGGGAACCGTCACCATCACGGCGGCACAGGCGGGCAACGAAAACTACAACGCGGCCACGGCGGTAACACGCAATATCACCATACTGCCGGAGGCGTCGGACGATGCGGCGCTGTCAAATCTTACCGTCAGCGCGGGAACCCTCACCCCGGCGTTTAACGCGGACGCGACAAGCTATACCGTATCTGTGGCCAATAACGTGAGCAGTATCAGTATCACCGCAACGGCCAGCCATGCGGGCGCGATTGTTTCCGGCGCGGGGACGAGAAGCCTGAATGTTGGCGCGAATACAATCACCGTCACTGTGACCGCCGAGGACGGCACGACGACCAAAACCTACACGATAACGATTACCCGCAATTCGTCAGGCAGTAATAACAATGACCCCGGAGGCACGACTACCCCGACAACGCCGCCGACCACACCGCCAACAACGCCCGTCCCGACCCCAGCGCCCAACACCATCCCCGGACACGGCGGCGCCGCTACCGGCACAGTAAATGTCCCTGTGACGGTAAACAGTAACACCGGCGCAGTCACGGTAGGCTTGGCCGGCGAAATTAAAGAGACCCTCATAGCGGATGCGATTGCTCACGCGGAATCGCGTGGCGGCAACGCAACGCCCACCGTGACGCTCGACCTCTCCTCCGTGGAAGACGCGAAAATCGCGGTCCTCGGCACAGAAGCGGCAAAAGTGCTGGCGGAGGCAGGCGTTGAAATGGCGGTCAAACTCCCCGACGCGGAAATCACGCTTAACCTCGACGCCCTCGGCGCTATCGCGTCGGCAGGCGCGGGTTCGTTCACGGTAGAGGCGGCGGTCGTGCCCATGAGCAACCTCCAAGGTATGCAAGCGGCGCAAGTCAAGGGCTACGAAACGGTTGTCAGCATAGACGTATTCGTCGGCAACGCGAAAGTGGATGTGCCGCTTACCGTCAGCCTGCCCTACACCCTCAAGGCGAACGAAAACCCCGCCGCTGTCCGTGTTTGGTACATGGACGGTAACGGCAACCTAACAGACCTTAACGGCGTTTACAACCGAACCACCGGCATGATTGCGTTCACCATCAACCATCAAAGCTACTTCGTAGTAGGCTACGACCCCGTGGCGCTGTGGGTAAATGTGTTCAGCGACGTATCAAAAAACGACTGGTACTATGACATGGTAGCGTATGCCGGTTACCATAATCTGTTCGAGGGCAATGACGGCAAGTTCATGCCAACCGACGGCATGACGCGCGGAATGTTCGCAACGGTGCTGTGGAAGCTTGAGGGCAAACCTGCAATCAGCGGAGCGACGAGTTTCCCCGATGTGGCGGCTGGTACATATTATTACGCCGCTGTTATGTGGGCGGCAGCCAACGGTATAGTTCAGGGCGACAACGGGAGATTCGACCCTGACCGCGTAATCACGCGGCAGGAGATGGCGCTGTTGCTGCTGAACTACGCAAACTACAAAGGTTACAAGCTCCCGCAAAACCGTAGTATGCCGAGCTTTACCGACCGAGCGCGGATCGACGCGTGGGCGGAGACAGCGGCCAGAGCGTTGACCGAAGCCGGCGTAATGAACGGCGACAATAACGAGTTCATGCCGCTGAAGGACGCCTCACGCGCAGAGGTCGCGGGACTCTTCAGGAACTTCATACGGTTTGTTATAGGGGATAGATAACAATTGAGGCACAACTCCATGACAGACGCAATCATCGACAAGTTGATAAGTCTGTTATGGAGCTAATCGCTCAACAATCCCCGCAAGCTTGATGACAAGTCATGCGGGGATTTTTATGTCGTCTTCCCCTCATCAAACCCCATACTTCTTCCTTACGTACAAAAAGAAATTTTCAAGCTCCGCAACGGCGTCGGCGGGCATTTTCCCGCGCAGAAACACTTCCGGTATATTAATAGGGACAAGAAGCTCTGTAGTGCGTTCAAACACTACTTTCTTTTTGTCCATATGAAGTTTGCGTATTTTATATCCGTTGCTCAGCCACGTCTCGCTGATTCTATCAAACCCAGCCCTATACCAATAATCCTTATACTTATATGCTGAACTGCAAAGATCTCCGACTATCTCGCATATCTGCGAAAACGTTAATGTGAAAACCGGTTCGGTACGTTGACGGAAATATTCGTTCAAAGGATCAAATTTAAGAGTTTTTCTTCTTCGACGCTTCGTTTCACCGTTTATCTTTTCCAAAACGTTTCTTATCTCAACAGGTGAATTTATATCCGCGATGTTAATCTCGCTTAATATAACCTCACTGGAACTGCATATTTTATGTATGTACGCCATGTTCTTTGGTAAAAGCTCCTTTGAAGCGTCAAGGGGCACAATGCTTTTCTGTTGATCGGATAGTATCGACCTGCCGCAGTAGTGGCACTTGCCGTTCTGCCGCATCCAAACCGTTTTATATTTTCCGACAACATTCTCAATACTCCGTTGATTTATTCTGTCGTCTATATATTCTATGTCAAGATATGGGTTTATGTTTGTTTTTACAGGACGATACTGTGTTAATATAGTTTTCCCTAACCGAATGACACGCACATCGGGTTTGCTTTTGAGCGCATATATATACTCACCATTAGACTCTCGATAGAAGTATTTATCAATGATTTTCTTACGTGGCATTTGATAATGCTTGGATTCACACAATTGCAATAGTAGTGTCTTGACCACAACGTCTATATGTCGAAACGCATCGGTAGCGTCGGTCGCCTTATGATAAGAAGCCCAGCCGTTTAGCTTTTGATTAAGTTTTTCAATCAATGACTTTTGAGAACCTCTAAAAGGGAGAATAAGCTCTCGCAACTCATTTTCTGCTTTAGTTATCGCAGCATCCGAAGGCCGCGCTGTAATAGTATTTCCGCGCAGTTCATAATGACGAGAGAGAAAATCAAATCCGTCTCTCAGCATAATTATCTTTGTTTTATCGGCAGAAAGAGTCAACCCACGCTCGGATAAGAAACTAGATAAAGCCAGCAATATTGTTTTCGCATCATTGTCTGTTCGTGCGGTGATAAAGACATCGTCTGCGAATCGTATTAGATTACCGTTAGTGTAATCCTCAATACCATTGGGATGTAACCGTGCGTATATGGCGCTCTGCATTTTATCCAACACCATATTTCCGAGAATAGGTGAGAGATTAGCACCTAATGAGATGCCAAACTCATCTGGCGGGAAGAGTTCTCCCATAAACACATGCCCAGATTTTAAGAACTCACGAAGAATACGAGTATCCATAGGGATGTTTTTCAACAGCCAATCATGGCTTATAGAACCATAACATGCCTTTACATCAGTCAATATCAAATACTCAGGAATATTACTGCCTGACAGGGCTTCCATAATTTTTGCATGTGCATCCATCGCAGAACGACCTTTTCTAAAGGCGAAAGATTTACGCTCACCCACTGCCTCAGCTACTGGATCCAATGAAAACGCATACAAAACCTGCATGGCTCTGTCATATTTGGTCGGAACATTAATATGCCGTTCTTTTCCGTTTTTTTGACGTATTATATTCATACGCATAGGCATAGCTCGATAATCTTTTGATGTTAGAGTCTGTGCCGCTCTCATTTTATCAGCGCTTGTTGTCCAACGAACGCCGTCTACCCCGGGCCCGCTTGTGGTTGCGCAAACATGTCGTACCGCGAGCATCTTTGCGCCGTCTAAGCGCACAATGCTTTTTTGTAAGCTCACTCTTGCCTCTTCGTCACAGCGGAATACCGCTTTGGTAAGTTGTTGCTGCAACTCAAGTAGAGACTGCTCAGCTTCCTCCCAATCGTATGTATCCCACACCCGCGCAAGCAGCTCATCACTCATTGCCTCTATCAGTTTCATAGGTTAATTACCATTTCAACAGGACAATGATCCGAACCGATTATATTGGCTTGAATATCAACGCTTTGGATTTTATCGCACAGCTCATCGGTAACGAAAAAATAATCAATACGCCAACCGCGGTTCTCAGACCGCTTGTTAAGACGATTGCTCCACCATGTATATGCGCGTTCTTTATCAGGATGCAGAAACCGATATGCATCGGTAAATCCGCTTTCAATCAATCTATCCAACCCATCCCGCTCTTCTTCCTTGAAGCCGGATGGGTTTTCATCGTTACTTAAATTTTCGGGGTAGACATCAATATATTTATGCGCTACGTTAAAGTCGCCACAGATAACTACGGGCAACTCACTTGAGAGCTTATTTATGTATTTGGTAAACGCCTCGTCCCAAGCAAGTCGGTAATACCATCGCTTTAACCCGCCTTGAGAGTTTGGTGTATATACATTAACAAAGAAGAAAGATGGGTATTTAAGCGTAATAAGACGACCTTCTTTATCGAATCTCTCATCACCAAGACCATATATGACGGATACTGGGTCCTTCTTAAACAGGCAAGCCGTACCGGAGTACCCAAGTCGTTCTCCGCAGTTCCAAGCGGTTGAATAGTTGTTTAATATAAAGTTCTCAACAGGCTCATTAACTTTGGTTTCCTGTAGAGCAATAATATCGGCATTTGATGTTTGCAGATAGTCCGACAAACCTTTATTCAGACTGGCGCGAAGCCCGTTGACATTCCAAGTTGACAGCTTCAAACTAACGACCCTCCAAACGAATTGCATATAACTTGCAAAACGGGTAATGAACCTAATCAACTTTATTATATTATATTCAGACAATGTTAGCAACAAATCTTCTGATTTTACGAGTTAACTCTTCTCAACTTAGACGGCTACTATCTGCTTAACGCTTCTTCCCCTCCACAAACCACCGATTCTCGTCCAGCCATATATATGTCGTTCTGCCGTCGATTTGACATGTGTACCGCATCCCCAAGCCGCCGCCTTTCAGACTGGCGGCACGACGCACATCCAACACACGGTCAATCTCATAAATATGCCCGTCCAGCCATGTGAGCGCGACGGGCATTACGTTCCCGTCGATGTCAAAATCAGCCGTCATCGGTACATATACTTTGTGTCCCATAGTAAACCCCCTACGCTATGCGCTTGCCAAGCAGTGGCGACACACTAGATAATATCCCCTCCGTCAGCCACGCGGAACATTCATCACCACGCAGAATAACCGGCATACGGTCATGCACATCGGAAACAGAGGCGTTCGCGGCGGCAGTCATAACCACAAAATGCGGAAAGACCGTATCACCGAGCGCGTAGTAGCTGTACAGCCCCGCAAGGTAAAACATAGCGGCTCCGGGCAGGGTGAACAGATATTTAATCTTCGGCTGTTTGGTTTGACTGATATTATCCAACAGCGACAGCTGTTCGTTGTCCGTACCCCACTCGAAGAAGCCGGTGGCAGGAATAATACAGCGCCGTGATTTAGCGGCCTCGCTGAACATCCGCTTTTCCGTTATCGTTTCGCTACGCGCATGACGGACAAGCCCTTTACCCTGTATACCGGGGAACCCCCACTTCATAGCTTGCGGTCCGTCGCCGGTGACGACAGGCGCTATGTTCGTCGGACGTATTTCGTCAGTCGCTACTGTCTGCCCCTGAAAGATTTTACGTTCCACTTCGGCTATGATCTGCCGCAGTTCGACAATCTCTTCTTCGGTATATACTGTATATCTCGCGCACATAGTATAATTCCGCCTTTCTTAATGACCACCGGGGAACGTCATTATATGGTCCTCTTTCGGGTTGTCGCTGCCCAGAGCCTTATCCGCAAACAACATACCTCTCGTTATAGCCGTGTGTCCGAAGCGGCTGCGAATATCGTCCATCACATATTCTATGCTCATCATGTTTTGGCGTTTGCGCTCCTCCGGCAAAAACGACATCTGCAAAAAATCCTCCTCGCGCATCAGGTCGGAAGCCCGTACACCCAAAGACCGTATCGGCAGTAACGTTGAACCGGGACGACCCAGCGACCCATAGTTCCTGTGATACAGATTCATCGCTGTTCCGGCAATCTCATAGGCAAGGTTAGTCGGTTCGGTCGTCTTGCATTGGCGCTCAAAAGAGTTCATCTTATTATCCCGCAGCCAAAGCGATACCGTGCGGCATAATCTCTTATACTCTCTTAACCGTGCCGCCACAGCTTCAGACAACACCATGACCGTGACTTTTATATCCTCGGCGTTACACAAATCCCTCGGCGTCGTGGTGGAATGCCCGACACTCTTCATGCCGGAATCATCGTTCATGCAGTCCTCGAACTTCTGGACTACCGAGGTGTCGTAGCCGTTGGCATAGTCCCAAAGCAACCCGCCGGTCTTATTCTTCATCCAGCGGACAACGTTGTTGCGGTCTGTTTTGGCAAGGTCGCCTATGGTGTCGATACCGCGTATCCTCAGCTTTTCAGCGGAGGCCGCGCCAACATAGATGAGATCGCCTACAGGCAGCGGCCAGACCTTTTCGCGGAACTCCTCACGGTTAATCACCGTAGTATAATCCGGCTTTCTCATATCCGACGCAAGTTTGGCAAAGCTCTTTGTATAGCTCACCCCGATTGAGACCGAGATTCCCAACTCAGTTTTGATACGTTCCCGTATGGTATCAGCTATCTTTTCGCCGTCACCGAATAATCCTGTGCTGCCTGATACATCCAAAAACGCCTCATCCAGACCGAACGGCTCCACCTGATCGGTATATTCGTTATATATCTCACGTGTGATTCTGGCAAACTTCAAATACAGCTTGTGGTTCGCCGGCACCGTGACGAGATTGGGACAGCGTTGGCGTACATGCACAAGCGCTTCACCCGTTTTGACCTTATACACCTTTTTCGCCAGTTGATTGGCTGCAAGTACGATCCCATGCTGTATACGCCGCGCTAAATTGCGCAAAAAAGGGGGGTGCGGACATATTATTGGACTTATTCCGTATCGTTTCAGGGATAATGTTGATTATAAACCGTTTTCTTTTCTCATGTCATCTGCATCTCGAATGGTTGTAATATAATCCATCGGGCAACCACGGTCGTCAGCCATGTGCCACGGATTATCATATACGCTATTCCCGTCTTTAACCCAGTCAAGTAGTTCTTGGCGTTCTGCTTTTGTTATATCCATAGTTGCCATGTATTCAGCAACCTCGCGCTTTAAGTACGCCGTTCTAGTCATATTTTCAAGTCTCCTTTACCGATATATGTTTATCTGCGATTAACCCGAGGTTTTTTCTATATTCAACAGGACTCACCGCTCCAAGATTCATCTTAATACGTGTTTCGTTGTGCCACCATAGATACTTGTCAAGTTCGTCTATAAATTGCTCGATTGAAACATTCTGCCATGATCTGTGATAATACATCTCGTTTTTCAAACCGCCGAAGAAACCTTCACATGCGGAGTTGTCGGGAGAACAGCCTTTCTTTGACATTGATCTTGTTAAACCTGCTTTATCCATCCTGGTAATCCAGCCAGGCCAGCGATAATGACAGCCTCTATCGGTATGAACGATAGGTTTTTCATCTTCCTGTAAGACGCTTATAGCACAATCAAGCATATTGTTGACTAGCTCGGCGTCCGGGCTCGTTCCGATCGACCAGCTGACTGCCATTCCGTCGAAACAATCAAGTATTGGAGATAAATAAACCTTTCCAGCTGGGATATGAAATTCTGTCAGGTCGGTAAGCCATTTGGTATTCGGTTCTTCCGCATGGAAATCTCTTGCTAATATATTTTCTACTGCGGGACTGATTTCACCCAGATAAGATTTATACTTGCGTTTTCTGCTTCCCGGAACGACGAGTTTTTCTTCGTTCATGATACGACGAACAACTTTTTCTGAAACACGCTTTCCCGCTCTCCGTATTACCGCATGTACGCGCCTGTACCCATAACGACAATTGCTTTCATTGAAAATCTGTTTTGTAGCTACGCGCAATTCGGAGTATTTATCTTCTCTGTTTTGAATTTCTCTATGATAGAAGTAGCTGCTTTTAGGCATTTCTATCATTGCAAGCAAATTATTCAATGGATAGCTCGTCCTAAGGGCATCGATCAGATTGCTCTTCTCCTTGTTCTTCAGATCCTTCGGATCGATGCCCTGGTCTTTTTTTAAGATTTCGGCCGCCTTTTTGAGAATATCCAATTCCATTTGTTGACGGTATATTTGCTCCTTTAGCGTCGAAACCTCTGCCATTAGAGCATCCTTATCATCAGGCAACGGTGGTTTGCTATTTCGATACATGTTACCGGGATTCTCCTCGCCGAGCAGCTCTTTTTTCCATTTATACAGGCTAATCCTGCTCACGCCTAACTTGCTGGCAACTGCGGCTGCGGAACATTCACGAGCGCACAATTCAATGACGGCGTCTTTTTTCTGCTCTTGAGTGTATTGTACTACATTTCCGGCTCTAACGCTAGTTCTCTTTTCTTCGGGTGCCAGCTTGTTAACCCATACACGTAATGTATCGCGTGATGGATATCCTAGTGCCTTTATGGTTCGGGCGATGTTACGTCTGTGCTCAACATAATATTTAACAGCGGATGCCATCTGCTCAGGAGTATACTTAGATCGCCTGGAATGCTCTTTGTGCAACTCACCGGTTTTCTGATACTCGCGATACCAGCGTCCCAATGTTCTGCGATTTGGATACCCCAACACGCATATTGTTTCGGTTGTGTCATGATAGTTCTGGATATAATACTGAACCGCTCTCATTCGTTCTTCGTAGGTATACATGGACGACCTCCTGACTTATTTTAAGTCCAGGTTTTCGTCCGCACCCCCCAGTTGCGCAATTTAGCGCGGCGTATACACAAAGGCTTCGGACGAATATCTGAAGAGGGCCGGGGCAAACGATGATGAGGTCATAATCAATCTCACAGAACCAGACACATTTGAAGAACCACCGCCGGAAGCGATTCCCGAAACGCCCGACACCATTCCCGACGAAACGCCTGCGCTACGATCACCCGAATCCCCGCCGCTACAGACAACTCCATCGGCAGCCACGCCTTCGCCTCCGCAGTCAAGCACACCTGTGCCCGGCAGTACAAACAACAACGGCGAGTTTTATGACCCGGTGTTCGGATGGGCCAAACCGGGAGAGGTTGTGGTGATACATATCGACAGCGATGGCGATACCAATAAAATGGTCGGCAGCATGAGGTGAAAAAGCAATGGCAAGGTTTATGGCATATTTCATGGCAAGGTGAATGTCCAATAAATTGGCAAGGCAATTGGCAAGGTCTGCGCCGATGACAAGTAAATTGAAATGTGCTATGCTATTATCGTGCAAAAGTACGCCCAGATAAAAAACCGCTGTTAAACGTCTTAAGAAACGTTTCTGCAGCGGCTTTTTTATTCAACAAAAAATTATTAAAGGAGGAAAATCGCATGTCACAAATCTTTAATCCAAAAGAGTTTGCTTGTCGCTATTACGAATTAATTTGCAATAGCAAAGAAGAAACCCCAAAAAATTCAAAGGAGGAAGTACGCATGACAGACCCCAAAAAGCAAGAACGGTTTAATCAAGAAATAGACTGGACTTACAAGCAATTTCAAAAAGTGTATAGCTCGATAAATGAGGTTATACAAAAGTCAGATCAAGGCAATCTGGAAGGTGCTTATCAAAGCGCTTTCGAACTGGCGGCCGAATCTGAAAAGTTTACGTTATTAACGAGAAGATTGCCGGAGTACGCTGGCAGTCGTTATCAAGCACATGATATTATGGATCTGGTCATACCAGATAACTTTCCCGTCCGGATAGGCTTTACACCCGAAGGCTGGCTCGGAATGGTTATTCCGACGTTGCTCCCCAAAAAACGCAAAGGCTCGTCGGCGTATATATACCGCAGTATTTATTTGAGTATGGATAGGTTTTATCGCACTCAAGAATATCTGAAATGTTGTGATGAAAGTGTTATAGTTTTCAAACATGTTTATCATCACGAACGTCCGGGCCGCCTTTACAGGAACCATGACAACATAGAAGTTAGCACAGTAATTGACGTTTTAGACATGTTCCGGCTTATGAATGATAGCGCTCTCGGGTGTGAGCATTATTACTATAGTACAGCCGGAGATGACGACCGAACGGAAGTTTTCGTAGTTCCAAAAGATGAATTTGCAATATGGTTGGCAGCCGCAAAAGACAGACCGACGATACTGCTCGACGAACTTCTACTGCGATAAAAGCTATTTTCAAAAAACGTATTTTCGCAGGAAAACGCATTCCGCCCAAAAAACGTATAATCACACACATCGCAGAAAATATCAAGGAAATTTCAAATGTTCAGGTACAATAGATAAGAGAAAAGACAAGGCGCTCCGGGTTTGGTAAAAAGGAGAGTGAAGAAACAAACCATAACCGAACCGGAAGGAGCGACCTGTCATGGTAAGCGTAGCACAAAAGGCACGATGGTGTCAAAGGTTTTTGGAGCGAATCGAGAAAGCGCGGAGGAAAGGAGACAAACACGCGGTATCGCGGATAAGCGGGTATTGGCGTGTACCAGTGAAGACGGCGTATGATTGGCTGTATAAATGGGATGGGAACTGGCAAAGTCTCATGGCGAGATCGCATCGGCCGCACAGTCATCCGAACGCCCACACAGAAACAGAAATCCAGTTGATGATAAGCGTAACACGGGAGTGCGGGTTTCTACCGCCGCTGCTGATGTATCAAGAGTTGCTGGAACGTGGCTACACTCGCAGTTACGGCGGATTCAAACGGTTTTATCGGAAGCACTTCGCCAGACCTACAGCTCCGCTTGTGAAGCCTGAGAAACCGAAAGTATACGACGGCGGTACATACCCGGGCGAAAGGGTTCAGATTGACGTCAAATATGTGCCGAAAGCGAATCTGTACGGAGAGCGTCTGTACCAATACACCTTGGTAGACGAATACTCACGATGGTGTTACCGAGAGATTCACAGAGAACTCAATGACTACGTTGCCGGTATTTTCTTAAGAAATGCGGTAAAGATTGCGCCATTCAAAATCAAGGAAGCACAGACTGACAACGGCCATGAGTTTACCAACGCATTGTGGGGACAGAAGAAAGAAGAACTCTCACGCTTTGAGAAATCGCTTAAAGAGCTCAGTATTGAATACCGGCGGATTCGTGTCGGCACACCCAAGCACAACGGCCGGGTTGAACGGCAGCATGGTTTGGATATGCTGAGGTTCTATAAGCGGCAGAAGTTTACATCCTTACACGACGCACAGCAAAAAGTCGATGTTTACAACGCTTGGAGCAACACCCGCATTAAAACCTGTCTCAACTTTCGCTCTCCTGTTCATACCATTGCACTGTCTGTTTTGAATTTCTTTCACTCATCATTGATTCCTTAACATTGCAGGCGTTTTACTTTTTGAAGGGGGGAGGTGACGTTTGTTTCTTTATGAGTACACTTCAAAACGAAAAAACACGATCAAACCGAAGTGGCTTAATCGTGTTTTGCTAAACTACCAAGGATGATCTGCTATAAATGGGAAAGCACATGACAAAAAAGAAGACCGGCAGTTATGCCGTCTTCTCATAGCTGCATGTAAAGCCGTCATGCTTCATCTGTATCATACCGACTCGCGGAGTATCAGCTTTGTTGACAGATAGCAGGTTTCAAAGGGTTTGTCAGGGTTGGCAATGCGGTCAAGGATAAGCTGAGCGGCTTTAAGACCCATCTCAAGCATGGGCTGTTTTACCGCGCTCAAAGAAGGGCGCATTAGTGTGTAATGCAGAAAATCGTCAAACGCGATGACCGCCAGATCCTGCGGGATGCGTATGGCGTTTTCATTTATGTAGGACAGGATGCTCTCAACATAAGTACCATACGCGATAAAAAGCGCCGTCATATCTCCGGTTCCGACCATGTTCCACCGCGTCTGCGCGCCGCCGTCGCCTTGCCAGGGATCGCAGTATAAAACACGGCTTTCATCCATGATAAGACCGGCATCCTCAAGCGCGCTCCTATATCCTCTGGTACGGTCTATAATCGTCGTCGCCTTTAGCGTGCTGGTAATCATTCCGATTTTGGTATGCCCTTTTTGAATGAGCGCGGAAACAGCGTCATATGAGCCCCCAAAATTATCGCTCATAACACAATCGCCATATTCGCCCTTCGCCTTTCTGTCCATAAAAACAGTTGGCACGCCTGTTCCCAGCACAGACGCGAGATAATCATTTTCCGAGTTATTGGGTATAATAATCAGCCCGTCCACATTATGTGAGTACATTCTGTCTATGTGGTACAGTTCATCCTCCTGTGAATCTTTGGTAGAACCCAGGATCAAGTAATAATCGTCCGTATGAAAAAATCTTCTGATTCCCTGAACGATATCCGCGACGTGGCTGTCACCCCAGCTTAAAGGCAAGATAACCCCGATAGTGTGCGTTTTTTTAGTGCGCAGGCTTTTGGCTATAACACTCGGGCGATAGTTCAGAGAACGGAAAGCGTCATTAATCTTTAACGTTGTATCTGGACTGACAGCTTTTTTGCCGGTCAACACATTGGAAATAGTCGCTTTTGAAAACCCTGTCATTTTTGCTACGTCAGCAATCGTTGGCGGCATAGCTCACCCTCCTATTATTGAATCGGTTCAATTCCGAAGCACAAAACCCAATTATGTTATACTATGTTTTCTTGTTTTTGTCAAGCCTGTTTGGCCGGTTTAATCCGGCGAAGAGTCTTTTTTCGCATAAAATATGCCACGCACTTCTTTGCCGCTGTATTCCAAAGCATCCGCTTGATTGCCGTTTATGTATATACGCATTGTTTTATCGGATGAGAAAACATCGGATTTACCTTCCACATCATGGATTGTGAGAGTATTTGCCGCGTCATCCCAGTCAAATTGGATTTTTATGTATTTCCCTGATTCATAATTGTAGTTGTCGCCTTCGTCTTGATAGTAGTAGGCCGAACAATCGGCGCCGGTATAGATATTGACATCTATGATGCTGCAATCGTCCTGCCCGGTGTGCTGAACATCCGGTCCGGTTAGAATTATGCTTCCGGCTCTGACAAACAACGGGGTCATGCTAATTGGAGTATCCACGGTGATATGCTGTCCTCCGTCATAGCGTTGGCGCGTAAAATAATCATACCACTTTGAACCGCCGGGCAGATAGATGTCCTTCTGTCTTGCCATGTACTCTGTAACGGCATATACCAGCAAGCTGTCGCCGAACATATATCCGTCGGTTATATCCCATACGTTCCTGTCGCTTCGGAAGTCCATGGCAAGCGGGCGTATCATCGTATAGTCTTGCGCATAGACCTTGTGTGCCAGCGCGTATATATATGGCAGAAATTTGTAACGCAGCTTGAGCGCGGTCATGATTGAATCATAGAAAGGTGTTCCGGGATCGCCGAAGAACCACGGCTCTCTCGGGGTGACAGTGCCATGGGAGCGGAATATGGACGAGAAAGCGCCAAACCAAAACCAGCGGGTATATAGTTCTCTGAATTCCTCATTTTGGTTGCCGCCGGGGTATTCGCAGATAAATCCGCCTATGTCAGCCATGGCATATGGTATGCCTGAAAGACTGTAGCTTAATATAGCCGGGATTTGACGTTTGAACACCTCCCAGTTGCTAAATATATCGCCTGTCCACGATGCCGCGGCATACTTCTGCTGCCCGGCATATCCGCTTCTTGTTAATATGAATACACGTTTGCCGTCAGTTGCCTTACGTTGGTTGTTATATACATTTTTGGATACGTTGAACCCATAACAGTTGAGATAATTCTTGTTATCTCCCAGCGCGCACGGGTTACAATCTAAAAGATGCAGGGATGAATCGGTTTCATACACGGGTTCGGTTGCATCCAGCCACCATGCGTCAATGCCTTTGTCAAAAAGCTGACTTTTCATGTCTCCCCATACAATTGCCTCTGCTGCGGGATTCAGCGGGTCATGTACGCGCCCGTATTTTTCTTCCCCCGCTCTGTTTGGTTTTGCCAAAACGGCATTCGCCGCCTCTAATTCACGAGCCACTTCTGTATTTGCTCCGAATGTCGGCCAGACGGAAATCATAACACTCATATTCATATTGTGGAGCTTATCAATCATAGCCTTGGGGTCAGGATACCTCGACGAGTCCCACCTCAGCGCATTCCATCCGTGCCCGCCCCAATAGTTCCAGTCCTGAACAATGCAGTCGATTGGTATTCGCTTATCCCTGAATGTCGTTGCAATATCCAATATTTCATCCTGCGTTTTGTAATGCTCACGACATTGAAAATAGCCATACGCCCATTTGGGATACATCGGCGCTTTGCCGGTCAATTTACGATACGCTTTAATTTGGTCGTCTATCTCTTCTTCTAAAATTATATAGTAGACAAAATTATCATTATCAGCAGCAGAAATATTAATCATGTTTGCCTTGACAGAGTCACAGTCGGTATCTTCGGTAAAGTTATCCCCCCAACTATGCTTGTCAACGCCGATGCTCATAAAGGAATAATTGTCGAGCAGTATAGCATATCCGCCCGTCGTGGTTATGAACGGCGCGCAAACCGAAAAGAACCAAAAGTTCCCCTGCGCCATACGAATAATGGAGTTCCGGCGGTTCATCGGCTTTGACTGATGCATTCCCAGCCCGTAAACCGCGTCATCTTCTCCTATGCGAAAGCTTTGGGTGTATCCCATAGAGATTTCACTAATCACCGCCTTGCCGTTTTTATGGAACTCAAGACATCCCGTCGCGCTGTTTTGTTCGCATTTGCATATGCCGGAATTCGACACAGCGGGTGTTAGATTGGTTACCATCAGACTGTCGCGTTCTTTTTCAAACCCATCATTGTAGCGGACAATCTTGAATACTGTATCCGCGACTTGTGTGATTTTGCAGTTGCTGTTCATTCCGATAAACCCTCCATTTATTATCAGGCTTTATGTGATTTTACAAACTGTGAAAGCGCTGTAAACTTCTCGTATTCCACTCCTGGGGGACAACTGTCACTATTAGACAAAATGAATCCTCTGTCTTTTGTAATGTATAACAATTCATCAACATATTCAAGCAGCTTATTTATAGGATCGTTCAATAATTGAGTGGGCTCTATTCCGCCGATAATTGATACAGTTTTTGGCAAAACAGAGTTTGCTTCGGCGATTGTGATGTTATTAGTCGGCGGCGTACCAACTGATTCCACACACGCATTACCCTGCTGTGCGAAGAGCGGGAGCAAATCTTTAATATGCCCGCAAGCGTGTTGTACATACGGCTTTTTTACCTGACCCAGCAAATTGCACCACTGCGATATCTCGGGTAATATGTATTCACTATAGATAGCGGGACTGACATTTGTCGTCGAGCTGTCCTCCCATGACAAGCAGGCCGGCGCATCACTGGAAGCGGTATATTCAACGGTTTTGAGATTCAGCCCCCGCATAACGCGCAGTAATTCGTTTATCTCGTCAGGGTAATCCATGCAAAAATAGATAAGATTTTCGGTTCCGATCCAATTTTCCAGCAGACCCTGAAATGAACTCTTCAAATCAATACCCAGTATTGCCAAATAAAGGCCTTGCTCGCCAAGTGCGCGAATCTGTTCATTAGTTCTGTCGATTTCGGGGAGTATTTCGGTTTGACTCATTAATTTTATCAAAAATTTTAAGTCTTCTAAATCCTTCACCGGATATTCAGTCAAAAACCACGAGCGGGCGGCTTCGGAATATGTATATACAGAATTGAGTTCTCTTTTGTTCAGAGAACGTATCAAAATTCTCTTATTTCCATTTGTATTATCGGATATGTCCGCGCCTTTGTGATGTACGCTATATGCCTGAAGATGTCCGCGCAAAAGAGGGTCCGCGCCCATTTGAATCAGATAATCCAGCTCACCCTTCTGTCGTACTTCCAATGGGAGAAAGTCAAAATAATAAGCCAAAAACGGCGAAAAAGGTAGATAATCTGTCGGCCGTCCTTCTATGGCCGCTAAAAGTCTCTGCTTAGGTGTAAATTCCATACCTATCCCCTCTATTCATCACACATTTTTTATAGTCATATCATAAAACATACTGCTTGTCAACTCTTTGGGCAGTGCCCACAGAGCGCGGATTATAAGAGATCCAAGAGAGCGAACGGAAGCTCACGCGAGGAGTTAGGCGGCACATTACACAAAAATGCTTTATGCACATTCCCTAAAATATTTTTCAAAAAGGTATTGACAGCTAGTAAAGCTGTATGCTACTATGTACGTGAGTAAACCGATTCACTAAATGAGAATGTGAAGGTGAAGCGATGAGCACAATGGAAAAAATGCTGCCCCAAGAGCGGAGAGTCTGGAGAAGAAAGGGCTATAAAAAATATGCGGTCGTATATCTGCTTCTGCTGATACCCGTTGTGGTGGTAACTATATTTCAGTATGTACCGACGCTCGGCATATTGATAGCTTTCAAGGACTACAAGCTCAGAGAAGGGTTTTGGGGCATTTTCACCTCGCCGAACGTGGGGCTTGATCACTTTCGCGCGGTCTTTGCGTCGGGCGCGTTCTATACCGCGCTCTTTAACACGCTGAAGCTGACTTTTCTCAAATTGGTGATTGTGTTTCCCGCGCCTATTATTTTCGCGTTGATGCTCAACGAGATACGCTACAACAAATACAAGCGTTTTATACAGACGGTGTCTACTTTGCCTAACTTTTTCTCGGCCATTACAATATTCGGCATTGTACAGATGCTGTTGTCGCCGAGCCACGGTCTTGTGAATATGTTCCTTGAAAGCATCGGGAGAGAAACGGTTTTCTTCTTGGGTACGCCCGGGTGGATCCGTCCGCTTGCCATATCTTGGGATTTATGGCAGGGAACAGGCTGGGGCGCGATCATATATCTTGCCGCCATCACCGGCATCGACTTAGAGCTGTATGAAGCGGCGCGCATAGACGGCGCTTCGCGGTTCCAGTGTATTTTGCGCATAACGCTGCCGTGCCTCACGCCGGCGATACTGCTTATGTTTGTCTTTAGAATAGCGGGAATCCTCGACGCGGGCTTTGAGCAAATGCTGACCTTACATTCACCACCCGTCCACTCGACGGCGGTTACGCTTGACATTTTTGTTTTGATGCGCGGCATTCAAAATATTTCGGGTATAAGCTTCGCGGCGGCGGTCGGTCTGTTCAGGTCAACCGTGACGGTTATTCTTGTGCTGATAGCAAATCATGTATCCAGAAAACTCGGCTATATAGCCATATTTGATTAGGGGTGACATGATGCACGTAAAAAAATCTACGGACGACCGGGTGCTTGACATCGTAGTTTACACTATTATTACTTTATTCATTATTTTCATCATCTTGCCCGTCATCTATCTGCTGGGTAGCTCCTTTGTGTCAAATCAGGAGCTAGCGGCAAAGAGAGTGGTCATCCTTCCGACCCGGCCGACTTTGTCCGCCTATGCGGCTATATTCCAAGCCAACAGAGATATGCTGTACGGCTACATGATCTCCATCTTTCGGGTGGCGGCCGGCGTCCCGCTTCATACATTTTTCAACTTCATATGCGGCTATGCGCTTTCACGGAGCGACATGCCGCTGAAAAGATTCTTCGCCATTTTCTTTTTCTTCAGTATGATGTTCAACGCCGGCATCATCCCCTATTACCTGGTCGTGCGCAGCATGGGCCTTTTCAACAATCCGCTTGTATATATCATTCCGGGCATAATAGGCAGCGGCAGTATCCTTCTGTTCCGCAACAACATCCTTTCTCTTCCCCCTGCCATGCTGGAGGCGGCCGAGGTGGACGGCGCGGGTGAGTTTACAAAGATTTTCCGCGTGGCGTTTCCTCTTTGCAAAGCCATAATCATTACCGTGGCGCTCTTTTCGGCAGTCGGCCATTGGAACTCATGGCTGGATTCCTTTTTATTCATAACCGACTCCAAGCTGCGGCCCGTTCAGATGGTTCTGCGTGATATATTGAGCCGCAGCACGCTTGCCCTCGCGGCAACCGGTTTCAACCAAACGGCTATGGAGCAGCTGCGAAGCAGTCCTCCTCCGTCACGCGCGATCCAGTCGGCGGCGGTCATCATGGTAATGCTGCCTATTATGCTGGTTTATCCGTTTTTGCAGAAATATTTTGTCAAGGGCATCATGGTGGGAGCTGTAAAAGGTTAACCACTTCATGATAAATAAAACCATCAAAGGAAAGGGGATTCTTATGAAAACTCGCTACATCTCTCTGGCGCTGGCAATTCTTTTCGTACTCTCGATTCTGAGCGCGTGCGGCGACTCAACCACCCCCAACGCATCCACGACCCCGGGCTCTTCCTCCTCCGGTTCCTCCGACTCCTCCGGTTCCTCATCATCAGGCGATGCCGATCCCGCGGCGGCTGGCAATGACAGCTGGCTCTGGCCTGAGCCTGTTTCGCTTACCTATATCAGACCCATTTGGGGTGATTTCCCTCCCGGATCTTCAAACATGGAGCGCCTGCGCGGGGACATCTTTGAAAGAACCAACATCGACGTCGAGCTGATGGGCAATCTTTACATGCTCGACCCTACGGACCTGCCGGATTACTTGGCGAGAATGGTCGCCGCGGGTCAAAAATTCGACATTCTCTACTATTCCGACGCCGGATTGGGAACCGAAAATGTAAAATATCTGGCTGACCAAGGCATAATAATTCCGCTGGACGACCTGATCGCTAAGTACGGACAAGACTATATGGCCATGTCCGACCCCGGTATCAGACAGTTTGGTCAGATAGACGGCGTGCAGTGGACTATCCCGGGCGAAACCCTGCAAAATGTACACTCCATGATATACAGAGCCGACTGGCTTAGAGAGCAGGGTCTGTCTGTGCCGACGACCACCGCCGAATGGGAGCATGTGGCGCAGGTTTTCCAGGATGAATACAACTGCCTCGGCTTTATGCAGGTCTGGGATATGGCAATCGAAAATGTTTTCCTCGGTTCGTTTGTGCCGGCGGGCAACTGGATTGACACCGACGGCCGCCTGAAAACCCCGTATGAGCATCCGAATTTCAAAACCTATTTGACAAAGCTGAACGAATGGTATTCAAAGGGCTATATCAACAAAGACCTGACCGACTACAGCGCGGCCTATGATAACTTCTTAAACGGCAGAAACGGAGTCGAGCACTGCTGGGCTGACTACAACGACTGGCTGCATTACCTCAGAGAATGGACCGAAAACGACGACGCCGATTTCGTAATCGGTCCGGCGCTCAAGGATCCGTCTTGGGATACGCCTGTATTCGCGCGCGGCAACGGCAATCAGGATATGGTCGCCATCTCCGCCGACTGTGAAAACCCCGAAGCGGCATTCAAGTATATCATGTGGACGATGACCACTTGGGAAGGCTTTGAGCTTACCCATTACGGCCTAGAAGACGTTGACATTCTGGTTCATGAAAGAACCCCCAACAGCCTGACCCTTACCGCCGAAGACCGTGACCCCCTAGGCAGAACGCTTCCTCCCGACGACCAGCGTGCCAGTGGTATAAACTACAGCACCATGTGGCTCCTGCCATTGAGATACAACGTCTTTTTCCTCGGCGACAGCGGCTGGATGAGCGACATTCTCGAGTTCCCCCTGTACGACGGACCGGATTTCGGCGTTATGTACAAGCCCGAAAATTATCCTTCCGCCGACCTTATGACGGACGCGAACGCCTTCCGCAACGAGGGAATTTATAACATCATAATGGGCGTGCAGCCTGTGGACTACTGGGACACCTTGCTGTCAAACTGGCTGAGAGACGGCGGGCAATTGTATACCGACGGTCTCAACGAAGAATTTAACGCTTGGAAAGCCGGCAGATAGCAGCGCTGAGCTAAGGGGGCAGGTAAACGCCTGCCCCCTTCTCAAAAATGGGAGGACATACGATGCGAATTTTGAAATTATCAGAGCAATGGCGGTTACACGAAGGTCCATTATCTTTTTCATCCTCGGATTTGTGGCGGATACAAAACTTTGAAGATGGCTGGCATAATTGTTCTCTGCCTTGTTACGCCCGTATGCCGCTGATTCGTGACGGCCTGTTAAAAGACCCTGTTTTATCCGATTACGCTGACGAAGGCTATTGGGTAGAAAAAAAATCCTGGTGGTTTGAGCGTAAGTTTTCAGCAGATGAGCTTGATATGGACGTCCCGCATATTGAACTGTTCATCGAATCTATTGATGCGCATGGAGAGGTCTTTCTCAACGGTATACATATAGGGACACACAAAAGCGCGTTTTATCCATTTATCCGGCAAGTAAAAAGATATATAGCGGAAGGTGAAAACACCCTAACTATACGTGTTACAACAGGCTTTGAATCCGTCACCGATGAGGAGCTTGCGGAGCTTGATTATATGGATAGGCGGTATTCGGAATTTGACAGGGAAAAGCGGGGAGATACCCGGCGGTCATATATACGCAAGCCGCAGTATAATGTCGGCTGGGATTGGGCGCCACGCGCGGTAAGCGTCGGTTTGGCCGGCAATATTGAGCTGCGCTGCCTGAATGACGCGGTGATCCGCAATGTGCGCGTCGAAACAGTTAAAACCTCGCCGACAGCCATTGTCAATGTCGAGGCTGAAATAGAACTAAACACATTCATAAGCACTGCCGACGCGGATGTCTGTATCGAGATTTATCGGGAAGGAACCCTCTGCACACGTGCCATACTTAATGATAATTTTCTTTGCGCCGGGGTTAACTTCATATCATCCGAGCTGGAGATCAAGTCCCCTCAGCTCTGGTGGCCGAACGGCTATGGCGATCAGCCGCTTTACGACGTGCGCGTCGCCGTTACGTGCGGCGGCGGCAGCCACGCGTATCGTCCGTTATTTACCGGTCTGCGTACCGTTGAGCTTGACACCTCCCGCGCCGCGGACGGCAGATATTTCGCGTTTATTGTTAATGGGACACGTATATTCTGCAAGGGCGCCAACTACATACCGAGTGATCTGATCTATATGCGTGTAACTCCTGAACGCCACGGGACGCTGGTACGCGAAGCCGCAGCCGCGGGGTTTAATATGCTGCGCATATGGGGCGGCGGCGTCTATGAGCGAGAGGATTTTTACGAATTATGCGACCAACACGGCATCATGCTTTGGCATGATTTTATGCTGGCCTGCGCCGTTTACCCTGACCATAAAGATGAATTTGTAAGTCTTATGGAAAAAGAGATGGATTATCAGACTAAGCGCCTGAATCATCATCCCTGTATGGTTCTCTGGTGCGGAGGGAATGAAAACCAGTGGATATTCAAAGAAAAACCGTTTGAACTAGACAAACAGTACGGCATGATGCTTGCGAATAGTCTTGGACGGCGAATTGTTCAAAGCAACACCTCCATACCGTATTGGAACGGTTCACCGTTCGGCGGAAATGATCCCAACGATGAAAACATCGGAGATATACATCATTGGCATCTGTTCATGATGAACCCGGATATAGAACGCCGCGTCGAGCCGCTTTTATTCGACGGGGTCTCGCCAAAATTTGTCAGCGAATACGGATATATCGGACCGACATGTATTGAAACCATAGACGAGTACATGGATTTCAAGCCTTATAAATCTGGCGATATGATATGGCTTGAACACACTAATATTTATGAGGCGGACACTGTGGCGCGCGGGATTGAAAAACATTATGGCTTTGATCCGGCATTATTGACGCTGGAGCAGTATCTGTTATATGCGGGAATGGTGCAGTCGGTGATGTATGGGTATTCCCTTGACAGCTTCCGCGCCAAACCGGATTGTGCCGGCGGGCTGTTCTGGATGTTCAATGACGCCTGGGGCGAAATTGGCTGGACGGTCATTGATTACTCAATGCGCCGCAAAATATCATATTATGGGGTTAAGCGCGCCTTTGCGCCTATTAAACTTATACTGCGCCTGATTGACGGCTATGTCGTATTAACCGGCTGCAACGATACCCCTGACGCGCTTGAACTGTCTGCCGAGGTCGGCGTTTTTTCCCTCGACGGCATGTCAAAAGATACCAAAAACCTATCGTTCACCTTACCGGCGGCTTCACGCGCGGAGCTTGCACGGCTTCCGTTGCCCGACTTCGACGCCGCGCGGGGCGTATTCGCAGTGTTGCCCGCCGCGGAAGAGGTTGGCATGGAAATCCTGCGTCTCGGCGACACTTCATCGCTGGCGCTCGAAGCGCCGAAAATGGACGTTTCTTATATCCGCGACGGCAAAGATATGTTGATAACCGTCACGGCCGGCGTTTTTTTACACGGAGTACATATAGATCTGGCCATAAAAGCGGACTGCAACTTTTTCGATCTGCTACCGGGCCAGACAAAGACAATCCGAGCTTACGGATACGATGGTCAGCCTGCTGTTTCGACTGTTTATACGAAGAAGATTAATGTGTAATGGGGGTCGTCGCGTGCAAAAACGGGTTGCCTATATCTTATATGGGGTGATATTTGTGGGACTTTTTACGTTCACGGGGTGCGCCAGCGTTAACAGCGGGGCGGATTTATCAGCGCCCGAAGGGTTTATCACGCGTTCAGGTTCAATTCTTTACGAGGGCGATGAGGTATTTAAGTTTTCATCGGTCAATTGCCCCGTCTTGTTCTATAACGACAGCATGAGCCGGATAACGGATCCGTTTGAAACAAGAGATATAATAGAAACCGTTTCGCAAATGGGCGGCAGGGTTTTGCGCTCAATGCCGATCAGCGTCAAAAGACCCTTTGAGGATGGCAGCCAAAAAATGGTTCTCGCGCCCGGCGAGTTCAACGAAGCGGCGTTTGTTCAACTGGACTACGCGTTAATGCTGTGCAATGAGTATGATGTGAGGCTCATACTCCCGTTAGTCGATTGCTACGATTTTCACGGCGGCTCGCCCAACTACAACGGTTTCAGGGAACTGAGCGCGACAAAGGAGAGAGGTTACAGCTACACCGCCCACGGGGACCCTTTCTATACAGACCCGCAAATACGTGAGGATTTCAAGAAAACTATTGAGTATGTGTTGAACAGGGTGAACACCTTCACGGGTGTCGCTTATAAGGACGACAAGGCCATTCTCGCTTGGTCTACAGGCAATGAGCTGAACCCCACCGACGAATGGACGCTTGACATCGCCTCTTATATCAAGAGTATCGATCCATGGCATCTCGTGATGGACGGCAACGCGTGGGTGACAAGCGAGGCCTCATTAAAAAGCGATGATATTGATATTTTAACCAAGCACTACTATCCCGGCAGAACGCCCGGCGTTCCGGCATTGGACATCCTAAATGACGAGAAAGAGATATGCGGCGCGGGCAAGGCGCTGATCATCGGCGAGTACGGAATGTACGACCCGCCCAGTTATGACGCTCTTCTGCGCGCCGTTTATGAAGGGCAGGCGTCCGGCGCAATGATTTGGGCCATCAGACCGCACTTGGCATCCGGCGGCTTCCAAAACTGGCTGGAGCGTGCCGACCCGCTGTATTATGATTTTCACTGGCCGGGCTTCCACACCGGCGACGGCTACCACGAGATAGAAACGCTGAACATCATTAGCTATTGGGGCTGGAAAATGCAGGGCTTGCCGGTTCCGGAAAAAACCGCGCCGCGCCCGCCTGTAATGCTGCCTGTTTCATCGGTGAGGATGATATGGTGGCAGGGTTCGACGGGCGCGGAACACTATACCGTACAGCGCTCCCTTGACGGAGAGGAATGGATAACCGTCGCCGCCGATGTCGTTATCTCGAACTACCCTGTAAACATTCCGTTCAACGATACTTCAGCGGAACCCGGAAACACTTATTATTACAGAGTTATCGCGCACAACTCCGGCGGCGCGTCGGAACCCTCCGGCGCGTCGGAGCCTGTCAGAAATAGATAAGGAGGTTTTTGTTATGACGTCACGTGAAAGAGTCCGCATGGCGCTCCGTCATCAGGAGGCGGATATGGTGCCCGTTGATTTTGGGGGAATGCGTTCTACCGGAATCAATGCTATCGCGTATAACCGTTTGAAAGAACATTTGGGGCTCAAAGGCGAAACAAAGGTTTATGATATATTCCAGCAGCTTGCCAAGCCTGAACCGGAGGTTTTGCGCGTCATGGGCGGCGACGTCGTCCAGCTGGACCGGCTTGCCCCGTCCTTTGGAATAAAGAATACGGCGTGGAAACCTTCGACCCTGATGGATGGTTCCCCCTGTTTGGTTCCGCGGGATTTTAACCCCGTGCCAAACGAAAAAGGCGGACTGGATATAATTGCGGACGGTATCCCCGTTGTGCGCAGACCCAAAGACGGACAATATTATGATGTGATATATCACCGCTTTGCCAATGTGGAGTCTGTTCAAGACATAGACCACTTAAAGGGCGAAGTGATAAGCGACGAGGAATTGACCTATTTAGCGGAACAGGCCCGGCGGATGTATGAGGAAACCGATTATGCGATTCTCGGCGCGTTCGGCGGCAATATTTTTGAAGCCGGACAAATGGAATTCGGCTATGAAACGTATTTCGCGCATCTTGCCGCCGAGCCGGATATCATTCATCGCTATAACCGGATAATCACCGACGCGTACATGCTCTCACTGGAGAAATATTTAGAGGCGGTAGGCCGGTATATAGATGTGATTCAGTTTGGAGATGATCTGGGCACGCAGCTTTCGTTACAGATTTCACCGGATATGTACCGTGAAATGATAAAACCGTATCAAATGGAACAGTATCAGTTTGTACGTAAAAACTATCCAAATGTAAAGGTTTTCCTGCACTCCTGCGGCGCGATCAGCGGTTTGATCCCCGATTTGATCGACGCGGGCGTCGAAGTGCTTAACCCCGTCCAGCTTTCGGCAAAGGGAATGGACGCGGCGCGGCTGAAGGCCGAGTATGGGAACGCGCTGACGTTTTGGGGAGGCGGTATAAATACGCAGACTACGCTGACAACGGGAACAATAAGGGAGATAGAGGACGAGGTTCGGGAAAACATGCGTATTTTTTCGCCCGGCGGCGGCTTTGTTTTTACGCAGATACATAACATTCAGGCCAATATCCCGCCGGAAAAAATCATGGCGGTATACAACACCGCCGCAGATTGCCGCCGGTATCTAAAGGATTTTTGACTTGTGATTAATTCATTGAGCGGCCCGAAAAAAGCGTGAGATTTCTAACATCTTTATCTAACACGCTTCATCAATTCGTCATAATATAAATCTTCGTCTATGGGGAGGGTCACTTCCCTATCCAGCCACGCCGACAGATGCATCCCGTTCGACAATGTCAGGCCATTGATACCCTCCGCGCCGCCGGCCACGAGAGCCTCGCCGCGTAATACGGCGCCCGCGAAAGCGTTGAGTACGCCTATATGCTGTTCGGATTTGCCGTCGGTTTCGACTTCGCTCACGGTAACATTCGGAGAACCGAACGGCTCGGTGTTTATACGCGAGAACTCCGGTTCTGGACGATCCAGCTCCCAAAGGGTCAGCTTGCCGTCTTCAGCCAGCAGCTTGCCCTTGTCAAACGTGATTTCAAAGCGGTTGCTGCCGGGGGCGTCACCGGTGGAGGTCACAAACACGCCGGTCGCGCCGTTGGGGTATTCCACATACGCCGTTACATCATCCTCAACCTCAATGTCATGCCATTTCCCGCAGTGTATATGCGCCCTGATCGTCTCGGGCATACCGCAGATCCATTGCCATAAATCAAGATTATGCGGGCATTGGTTAAGCAGAACGCCGCCGCCTTCCCCGCGCCAGGTGGCGCGCCACGCGCCGGAATCGTAATAAGCCTGAGGCCGGTACCAGTTGGTAATAATCCAGTTTGCGCGGCGTATCGCGCCGAGTGTGCCGCCTTGTACCAGCTCACGCATTTTGCGGTAGATATGGTCGGTGCGCTGGTTGAACATCATGCCGAACACCGTGCCGGATTTCTCAGCGGCCGCGTTCATGGCGCGCACCTGCTTTGTATAGACACCGGCGGGTTTTTCAAGCATCACATGCAGACCGCGTTCAAAAGCGGACACGGCGGATACGGGATGGTCATAATGAGGCGTGGCTATCAGCACCGCGCTGATTAACCCGCTGTCCATCATGGCGACGGCGCTTTCAAAACGCGCCGCATCGGGCAGGTTATCCTCCGCCCATTTCAGACGCTCGGGGTCTATGTCGGCGACCGCCGTGACTTCTATATCGGGAACCTTGCCCTCAAAGATGTTCATGGCGTGGGTAGCACCCATGTTGCCGATGCCGATTATACCCAGACGCAGCTTTTCCATTTAAGCCAGCCCCCTGTCTTTCAGGTTGCGGTAACTGCGTTCAAGGCACGCGAACGGGTCTTCGCCATAGCAGTCATCCTGCTCTACCAACAGGTATTCCGTACCGGAATCGCGGCACGCTTCAAGAATCGCGTCGAAGTTCATATTTCCCTCATAGACAGGCGCCATGCGCGGTTCGCCGTCATAGACCATGTCTTTTAAGTGTACGCATGGGACGCGGCCCGCTAATTTTCTTAGCCACTGTGACGGGTCGCCTCCGGCGGCCTGCACCCAATAGGTATCCAAAGTAAACCCAAGCTCTTCCGCCGCAAAATCTGCCGCCATGCGCTCCAAGATATTCTCCTTGATAAACTCACACGCGTGGTTATGATACATAAACAGACAGTCCTGTTCCGCAAACGCTTTCGCAACAGGCAAGAATTCATCGCGGAAACTGTCATATTTGTCCATGCCGCCGGGGATCATGCCGATCCCGATATATCGGCAGCCGAAGGTTTTATGCCTTTTCACAACCTCTACGGGGTTTTCCCGCATAGCGGCGGGATCGTAATGGGTAAGGACGCATCGGAGTCCGGTTCTTTTCAGCTGTTCACGCAGCCATTCGGGTTCATACCCGCAAGTGCCGGAAACCTGTACGGTCTTGTAGCCTATCTCCGCTACCTTTTGAAGCGTCAGGGCGAAATCGTCCAAACTTTTGGTGTGTTCGCGGACGGTGTATAGCTGTGCGCCTAGTTCCATATCTATGCACTCCCTCTCGTTAAGTCATATGTAATTCTAAACATATGTTAGCCGCGCTGTCTAATTATATCACAAAAAACAGCGCTTGTGTAAAGAATATTTTCGCCGGGAAATCAAGCCCTAACCTTATACACCGCACCCGTCACATGTAAATTTCTCCCACGGTATATCAACCGCCGCGTCATTGTTAATCACATCGTCTATGTGCAGCAGAAGCGGAAATTCGTCAGCCGTCACAAGCCCTTGCCCTATTTTGACCCGCACAGCCTGTGCCGTGCGCGACGCTATGACGACGGACTCCAGCGTCACGCCCTCAAGCTGCCTAACGGCTTCCTGAAACGGTATCCCTTTACCCAGCAGGATACCCAACAGCCTTGTGCGGCCTCCGAAAACAGTCACATACAAATCGCCGGCCCCGTACACAATATTATCATCTCCGCCGCCGAATAACGCCAGCAGCTTCCGCATTTCGCGCACGCCCTGCCCGAACAACGCCGCCTGACTGTTATAGTGTTCAACGCCGCCGTTGCGGAGCGCCGTCCCAACCGCCGTGGTGACGGCCAGCGCATACGCGTTTTTCAGCGCGACAGCGCATTCCACGCCGGTCACATCAGTGGACAGGCTGATATGATAATAAGGCGTGCGGAACAACTCACGAAGCGTATTCAGCAGCGTCATATCATACCCGCAAAAGCAAATATGCGTCTGGTCACGGTCGGCAAGCTCATAGCTCGTACAAGGCCCGCCGATAGCGCAGAAAGCGCGGTCGGGAAACTCTGACGCGTATAGCGCGGGATATGATATAAATGAGCCGCCGGGCGTGAGAAACATCCCTTTTGTCACCGACAGAACAGGCAGCGGCGGCAGCTCAGGCAGTATCTCCCGCATAAACCAGTCCACCCCGAAGCTCGATACGCCGCCGACTATAAACTCCGCGCCGTCAAGGGCGTCGCCAAGCTCCTCCAGCTGATAACACTTAACTCCGTCCGGCAGCGTTCGTTTCAATGTGGGATGATAGCCGCTGCGCCGCACCTCTTCAATGATAGCGCGGTCGAGCATCGTACCGACCAGCCTCACCTCATGCCCGTTGTCCCGCAGCGGAAAGCTGAGGGCCGACCCCATCGCGCCGGAACCGATCACCGTGATTATGCTCATCGGCTCCGCCCGTCCCGCGCGTTGCGCGTACACACAGGAGTCCGCGGTATACCGTATCCTCCGATAAGCCTGCTTTTAGCCATAACTGTTTCTCCTCACATTTTTTATAATAATACAGCCGGCACGTCCCGTTAATAATACATGCCGGCAGTTATAAGGTCAAGTTTTTCACGCGATAACGCGGTATCCGCTCAAATCCCCGTACAGCGTTTCGATTCTGCCTGTATAGCTTCCGTCCTCATTTTTTGTCTGATGATATAGCCCCCAGCCGTCGGCACAGCAGAAAAAGCCCGTAAAGCCGTCCTGATTAAGCGCGGGCTTAAACGTCAGCGTCTTGCCGACCGCGTCGCAGCGGAACCCTGTCAGCGCGAGCAGCACGCCATAGCTGGCCAGAGAACGCGCGTAATGGTGCCCGCACTCAACCTCGTTCCACGGGCTTCGCTCAATGCCGTCATGACGCGCGCGGCAGGCCTTCACAATTTCAAGCCCCTCGGCGACAAAGCCTTCATAGATCAGATGTGACGCAACCTGATACTCAATCCCTGTCCACACCTCGTCGCAGTACACAAAGGGGATTTCGGGCCGTCCGCCGTTCGGCCAGCTGCAAAGCAGCAGGCCGCTGTTTTGATTCACCGCGTACATGCGCTGTAGATTGACGACGTCGCTGAAATCCTTGCGCAGGTTATATTTATAGATAGCATATACGGCGCTCTTGACATGCTCCTTATCCAGCACATAGCCAAGCCCGCTGACATGAGCCAGCTGCTGGCCCAGAAGCTGATCGGCCAGACATCCTCTCCCGTACTGGTACTTATACTCGTTTATGTCGTCGATCGCCTGCTCATAATACTCCCCGTTGAATGTCAGCGCGTCCAGCTTTTCAGACCCCTTCTCCCTGAGCCCGGCATACCTGCGGGCGCTGTCATCATCACCCAGATAAGCGGCGATGCTTTCTCCGGCGCGCAGCGCCGCGTAGAAAATCGTGTTTAGCATACTGCTTACGCCATAAAACTCAATATCGTAGGTGTTGTGCTGGCTGCCGTCCATAACGCCGTCACCGTCGGTATCCCAATGTATCAGCGCATACTCCAGAGCGGCCTTTGCTTTCGGCCACAGTTCCTTAATAAACTCCCGATCACCGCACAGCTTCCAATCCCTGTACAGCCGGATAACCGTACCTAGCTGCCCGTCCACAGCGGGATGATACTCAAACGGAACGGTTTCTAAATACCTCTGCGCGCGGAAATTCATTTTACCGTCGTCGTCGGTCTCCCACAGAAACTCGGTGCGCCTCATCGAGCGCTCCAGCTCAGGGAACAGAAACGCCAGCGACTGCGTATAGTTCCATACATGCGTGCAGTTCCCGTGACAGGAGCCCTGACTGTCAAAGCAGCCCTCCCACGCGAAAAAGGTGCCGTCCTCCACACGAAAACAGGTATGGCTGCGAATAACGGTCAGCGTAGCGGAAACCGCCTCCGACACATAGTCGGGAACCGAGCTTTTGCTTAGCGCGCCGGCAAACCGGCGGCTCAGCGCCTCCAGGCGCGGCAGATTATCAATCAAGGTTTTGGCGCTTTCCAGCGGCAGCCCGAACTTCGCGTAATAGTTGCGGATAATGGGATGCTTCTCTGAAACCGGCGTATTCTGGTCCCAGTGGCGCACACGGTTGGGCCGGTACCAGCTCAGAATAAACTCAAACCGCGCCTCCTGTCCGGGCGCGACGGTCTTTTTCACGCAGAGGGACGCCATCGGGATCTGACTTTTATGCAGGGTATTACCTTTGCCGCGCAGCTCACGTCCCGCGGTCAGCTCTCCGTCCGCGGTAAAATCATTCCAGAAATCCTGCAAGCCGTCCCACCACGCGCCCTCATGCCAATAATCCAGATAGCTCACAGCTTGCTTTTCAGTTGTGAGCAGCGCCATTTCAAAGTAATCTATGTCCGCCTCAGTTTTTCCGCCGGGCTTGAAATGAATGCCGCGGCTCTCACTCCGTTCGACATATTGATTAACGCTTTTTCCGTCGTACAGCGGCTTTGACCAAATATCCAGTTCTCTGAAGTTACACAGGTTTGACATCGAACCCGCGACGCTTACCTCCAGCGGCCGGTCGGTTATATTCCGCACGGTATAGCGCAGCACCGCCGCGGGCAACGACGAATCATCCGCCGCAAGCGGTATAAACGGCGTGAACGCCTCAAGCCCCGCTTCAACAGGCATACCCTTATCGGTCAGCTTAAAATTGACAAACGGATAGCTCCCCGACATCTCCGAATGACGGAAACGCGGAAGCCCGCCCAAATCCCACGCGTTGGCGCCGTGAGAACGGTTGAACGGGGGCGCCAGCTGCGACTCCAGAGCTTTGGCGCATATCTCTCCGTCAGGCGTTTCCGTTCTGACCGCAAAAAAGGTATACGGGCTGCGAAACCCTTTGTTCGGCTTGTTGAACAGCTCAATATCACACAGCCGCGCGTTTTGGTCTAAAGAGATATTGCCGGTGCCAATACCCCCTAGCAAAAAACGCGCGGCGGCGGAGCTTTGGTCAAAAGTTTTCATAAGCTCACCCGCTCTCAACTCATTTTGTCGCCACTGTTAGAGAATACACCTGCAACCCGCTTTTGTCAAGCTGATTGCCGGGGGTTATTCCGTAACAAGCTCCGCCCTGAGAATCACGGATTGATAGATCGGGTCAAAGATACTCATGATAAAATACATCACGCGCCCGCCGTCGTCCATCCACGCCGGCGTCATAAACGCTCCGTACAGCGAGGGATAATCCGATTGCTTTGCTATCATGCGCGGCGCGGAGAACGGGCCCTCAAGCGTCTTGGAGCTGCGGATAATCAAATCCGCGTTGTGGAGATATGTAATCAACCACTCCTCTACATACGGGTTGTAAACCACAGACAGCTCACCCGCCGGCCTCGGGATAACGGCACAGGCGCGCGCCTCCGCGTCTTCGCCCGTCTCATATATCGCCGAGCCGTCGGCATCAAACCCCGTGACATACTGGTATGCGTCCCTGTCCTCAATCTGTTCTTCCGGCACCCGCATCAGGCCGACACTGGTACTCCGCCCCCCGCCGATACCGTAAAAATAGATATAGCCCTCATGCCTGACCGGACACAGCTGCACAAACGTACCGCCGCCGTCCCATTTAAGGTCAACGGATTTCTGCCATGTCTGACCGTCGTCGGTACTCTTGGCCATGCCGCCGTAATTGCAATCCCATTCGCCCGGAATCCCCCATTCACGAACCGACATATAGCACATGTACAAATCATCGCCAATTGCGACGCCGCCTGTCGGGATTACTGTCATTTCGTCTTTGTCGCGCTTTTTGCTGCGAAGGATTTCAATGGCGTTCTTATCTGTCTTTAATGAAATCATGCCGTCAAACAGAATCCCGTCGGACGGGTCGCGGTCTGTAGTATAAGCCAGAACATTACTGCGCCAGTTTCCTTGAAACGACGGGCCGGAGAAGGTGTCGCCGAAAGCTATAAAAATCTTGTCATCCTTTTCAATAAGGATTCCCAAATCGGTGCCGAACACGTCATAGTTGGTCGATGTCTTGTTTATGGAATACTCCCCTGTAAGCGGCGCGATGATCTGCACATTTTCCACGCCCAGAAGATTATACCCCTCCTCCGGTTTTGCCAACGGCGGATTCAACACCCTGGCGGCATACACGTTGTAGAGCGCTTCACCGGCTATCGGTTCGGGAGTCGGGTCAGGCACATCCTCAACAATCAAAACATCAGGTGTCGGCGTTGCGGCATCAGGCGCAGGCGGCGCCGGTGTTTCCGCGCCAGGTGAACAGGCTGTAAACAGCAGGATCAGCAAAAGAGCAAAAGAAAGAACAGCCGGCGCCCGTTTAATCATTGCCCTGATTCCCCCAAATGAGCTTCTCCTCATCCACAGTCAACCGCTCAGCCACAGGCGGCAGCGGCTTAAAGGTCACATGCGGTTCGGTCTGATACCAATACGCCGTGGTGGATATATCGTCGCTGCGGTTGTTGTTGTGGCCGTGTTCAAGTGTCACGCGGATAGACTTCTCAAATTGAACAGGGTCAAGAATATGGTATCTGTAATATGTGATTTTCCCTTTCCAGTTGTCCTTGCCGCCCAATATTAACCCGTGATAGGGCGCGTTATACTCCTGCTGAGGACACCATGCCATATTGACATAGTCCTCTGTTCCGGTACCGTGAAGCCGCGGCGGCCACGCCTCCCCGTCAATGAAAATCATATCGTCGCCCTCGCCGGGCCAGTCCCACAGGGCGCTGTCGCTCAAATTGTGAATGTTTATGTTGGCGCCGGCATAATGCCCCGCGCCCTCGGCCTCCAGAATAACATAGTTCTCCTCGCCGTCGGTGTTCTCGCCGCCGAAACAGAACTCGTGGTTACTTTCAAATGATTCACGCGGTTTTCCGCCGCACGGATTCTCGCGCCTCCATTGCGCGTGAAACCGCAGGCTGTTATCCGGCAGTGACGGCACGATTTCATAATCCACGTAATAATAGAATATCAGGTTCGTGCCGCATTCATTTGTAACCGTCAGCAATGCCCGTTCTGAAAAAGGCATGGGAAACCAGCAGTTAAACGATTTGCCGTCCTCGGGGCTCATTTGAAGCGGAGCCGAAACATAGTTGCGGGTCATGCCGTGCCCCATACCGAAAAAGTCGCCTATAGGCGCCTCCACGCTGGGCTGGGCTTCATTGTCCCAATACATGCGCAGGATTATTTTACGCAGGTTATCCTTTTCCTGAACAAACCCTTCGTTTGCCAGCGTAACCCATATATGCGTGATGATACCCGTGCCCTTTATATCGGCAATAGCCGCCGTATCCCCGGGCTTTATACTGAAACGGTCGTTATTGCCGCCGGTGCGGTCATAAGAGGACTCGCGCATCCGCTTAGCCTCGCGCTTGATAAACAGATTTTCCAAAGCCGATGTTTTGAAGATGTTCATATGGCGTCCCTGTCCTTTTTATTTAATAATTATTTTATGCCGGAGAGTACAACTCCCGCGACAATCCATCGCTGGAAGATAAAGAAAATAAGAATCGGCGGTATGGCGGCGACACACGCGCCGGCAAGCACCGCGCCGTAATCCGCGCCGTAAAAAGACGTATAAGACCTGACCACCTGCATTACCTGCATCAGGGCCGGATTGCTCGGCACGGTCATAGACGGCCAGATAAAGCTGTTCCAGTAACCGATAAAGCAGTTAGCGCCTAAAACGACAAGCGGTGATATAGAGAGCGGAATAAAAATATTCCAGTAAATCCGAAAGCGCCCGCACCCGTCGATCAGCGCGGCCTCCTCCAGGCTGTTTGGTATGTTCAGGAAGAACTGCCTGAAAAAGAAGATGCTGTATCCTGAAACAAGCCCCGGCAAAAGCAGCACCCAAAATGTATTGAGCATGTTCAGCCTGAATACGACCAAGTAAGAGGTAATCAATATCGCTATCCCCGGTATGTACATAGTAAAGATACAGATTACCCATACCACTCTCTTAAACCGGAACTGAAGCCTTGCAAACGCGTAAGCGGCCATTGTGTTGAGCCAAAGCGACAGAAACGCGGCCAGAAACGCTATGACAAACGTAATAATCATGGCGTTAAGCATGGGGAAGTTTTTATCCTGCATAATGTTTACATAGTTTACCGGCTCCCATGACTCCGGTAAAATCTTGAGCGGAACCGCATAAATCTCCTGCTTTGTTTTGAAGCTGGAAACAAACATCCACAGGAACGGGAACGACGCTATCAGCACCATAAGCCCGCCTACGGCATATCCGACTGCTTTGCCGACCTTGTTCATAACTCACTCACCCCTCTACCGATTTTTCCGAACGGATAACCGTGAACACCAAACTGTTGATAACGGCAATAATCACCATCAAGATAAGCGCGCCCGCAACCGTATACCCTAAAGACTTATTCGCGTCCCGGTAATTATTATACAGGTACAGCATCGGCGTCAGCGTCTTGTTTACAGGACCGCCGCCCGTCATGATAAACGGCAAATCAAATAATTGCAGCGTTCCGGTCATACTGCCGATTGTGACAAGCACAAATATATTTTTCATTTGCGGGAGCGTTATATGCAACAGCTTCCTGACGCCCCCGGCGCCGTCGATAGAGGCCGCCTCGTAATATTCGCCCGGAATATTAATACGCGCCGCATACATCAAGATGGTGGTGCCGCCCAATCCCATCCAGATAGCAACCCCCGTTATTGAAAAGGTGGCTGTATACGGGTTGTTGAAAAACGCGATTTTATCCATCCCAAAATTGTTGAGGGTCTGGTTAATGATACCCGCGTTATAGTTGAATATGAAGTTAAATACAAGTCCGACGGCGATGCCCGCCACAACGCCCGGTATATACATCGCGGATTTGACAAAGCTGGCGTACCCCTTGCGGAGCCCCACCAAAGCGTTGGCCACCAAGAACGCCAGAATGATTCCTGACGGTACGTTAACTAAAACGAATTTTCCCGCGTTCAGCAGCGATTGACGGAACAGCGTTGTCCGCAGGATCATTCTGAAGTTCTCGAGGCCGATAAATGTTGATTCTACATAGAAAGATACATTGAAGAAACTGTACTGGAACGCCATGAACAGGGGGACTATGACAAAAATCCCCAGCATGATGATAGATGGCGCAATCATGAGGTATGCCGTAACGGCGTCCCTGCGTTTCATAAGGACATCTCTCCTTTTAAGCTGTTAATTTATATCAGGGTTGGTTCCCGCGATGTTCTGATTTTGGATAACCTCGTTGATAGTCGCAATACAGTCATTCACCGCGTTGTCCATGCTGACGCCGCCGATAGCCACTGATTCAAACATTAAAGCGACCGCCGCCGATATATCCCACGGATACTTGGGTTCCGGAATGGCGCGGGAGGCGACATACGCCACCCCTGCCGCCCACGGGGCGTCTTCGGGATTGACATTGGCCGCGATATAATCGTCAACGCTTTTGCGGGGCGCGGATTTCGCATAGTTGGCGATGGCAAAGAACTCCGCGGGCACGGCAGGATCTTCGGCCAGCAGATAGCCGATATAGTCGGCGGCGCCCTTCGCGTTTCTGGCCCTCGCGTCAATGGTGAACGTCCAGCCGCCGTTTGTGGCCGTGGGTTTATCCTGATTGCCGTCGCGGGTGGGAATGGGAGCTACCGCGAACTTATCGGCGACCTCAGGAAAATCATTCATAATACCGGCGATACCCCAGGAGCCGCAAATCTTCATGGCGACCTGACCCGTACCGAACGGCATTATGTCCACATACGCCGAGAGATTTTGCTCAGGAACAACCTTTTCGTCATAGAGCCGCTTGATATAATCCGCCAACGCTCTGTAGCCGTCGTCAATCAGCGGCGTATCCCAGTCGTCGTTGATAGCCAGATGCCCGGACGCGGCGTACTGGGCGCCCCACGTATTCCAGCCGAACGCGCCGAATTCACCGATTTCTAAACCATAAATATCGGCCGTAGATAATTGCTTGCCGACTTCGATCATCTCATCCCATGTTTTGGGCGGCGCTGTGATACCGGCCTCAGCAAACAAGTCCGTGCGATAATACAGCAATGCCGAGGGCTCAACAAGCTGCGGGTAAGCATAAAGACTGCCGTTAAATGTTACCATACCGCGCACGTTGTCGTAAATATCATCGATCGCTGATTGCGGGAACAGGTCGTTCAGCGGCATCAGCTGGCCGCGGGTCACTGCGCTCAGAATGTTGTTATAGGATATTGTGTAGCCGTCAGGAGCCGTGCCGGAAGCAACAGCCGCCGTCAGCTGGTCATCCCACACATCGCCGGGAACAAAGCTGACGTCCGCGATATACCCTCTGCCCAACGTGTTGTAGATGTCGGTCTGAGCTTGGAAATACTCCATGTTCCAATCCTCAAACTTCTGAATCCAATAGACTACCGTTTCGGGCTCGCCGCCCGGGCTTGTGCTGTCGCCGCCGCTTGAGCCGGCGCTGCTTGAACTGCTGCTGTCTGAGGTGCTGCCTCCGGTGCTGCTGCTTGTGCCACCGCTGTCTGAGCTGCAAGCAGACAGCAGCATCAGGACGATCGCCGCGACGATCAGGATTGACATGATACGTTTTTTCATGTTTTGCTCCTCCTTAATAATAATTGGTTGACAACGATTATCTCCAAGGGCGCGAGAGTTAATCTCAGCGGCTCCCTAGATTCAATAGATGTGACCGCCTCGCCGCGGACAAGAAAAGCCGGTTTTCCCCGCATAGACTCCGGTAACGATATAACAGCCTCCTCCTGAAAAAGAGACGTATTGATAATATAAACCGTTTGCTCTCCGTTATACATATAGCCCTGCGCCAGCACCGAGTCAAGCGGTATAATTCCGCGGTCAGACTGTTCGCCTGAATTAATCCCGTGGTTATACTGGTAATATGTCCGATAGATTTTACGGCACTGAACCGGAACCGACCTGAGCATTTCACCCTTAATCATAGCCTCGCCGTAAGGCCCGAGCCGCATACCGGCGCATTTCCCTATGAACTCCGCTATGCCCGCGTCATACTCAAAGCCTTCAGGCCTGAAATGATAGAAATGCTCTTCCGAAGGGTTGCTCTCCCCGTTAAGCCGCTCCATTTCGCTGTACTCCTGATTGATCTCGAACAGTCCGCCCCAAAGATAGGTCTTTGCGATCGTGTGATAAATCAGGTCGCCGTATTCTTTCGTCAGCTTCCCCCAGCCGTCCAGACGAATCGGCGCGGCAGGCCCGTAAACATAGGCAAACAGCGGTATAACACGGGCTTTATTTTGCCGGATCAGCGCGCGGAACGGCCATGTCTCCAACGCCGAGCCGGGCTGCGCGTTTGCGCGCGCCTGATAATAGTCTAATTCCCCGATAAGCGTTTCATTTATCATTTCGGTGCCGACGGGGATATTTTTGTCCAGCTTCCTTTGGGCCGCCTCTCTTGTCTCCCGATAAATCCGCTGATACGCCCGCGTCATTTCCGCGCCCCCGCCCACCGCGTGGCCATGACTGCCGGACATACACGTTTTAAGGATGTTATTCGCGGAAATATCATAATAAAAAGCGTCGCAGCCCGACTCCTCCGCAAGACGGACATCCCGTTCTACATGCAGGCCGCGGGTATAATCAGAGACGGGACAAAGCATCGTAAACGTATATTTGTCCACGGACTTAGGTTTATCAGGCCACCTTTGCAGCGCGTCCCTGATTTTATCCTTGTCCGCCTTGTCAACCGCAGCTAAAAAGTCGAACTCAAACGGCGCGAACTTGTCCCCTTGGGCATGGATGCAGTCAATATTTTCTTTTGAAAAACGCGAGGGGAACCAGTCCGGCAGGCCGCCGGGTACGCTGTTGTAAAAGTTTTGATTCTCTTTCGGCCAATCAGGCCCCAGAATATGAAACATGGGAACGCCGACATCATCACGGTAGCGTTTTATCCATTTTGTACGTTCATGCGAAGCGTTTATCCCAAATGTCGATGCCCCCGCGTAATCCTGAAGCCAGCTATGCGGACGGTTTTGCGCTGACGCCGTCCACGGTTGGTTTCTTGCCCAGCCCTTATATTCATCGGCAAATGCCTCCCAGCCGCTCTCAGGCATGAGCTTCACCACGAAATCCCACGGCGCGCTGATTCCTTTTCGCGGCCCGACATCCTCATAACCCGTAATTTGGCTCGCCCGCAGCGCGCCGCCGCGTTTATAGAAGTTCAGCCATTTCTGGTGGCCGCCGCCGTCATACGCCGCGAAATACAATCCCGCGCCGCCGCGCTTTCCATATCCGAAAAACTGCATGGACGCGCCGGAAAAACTTTCGGGATACGGCATATAACGGAACCCGTCAAGCTCCCGCGCAAAGTTTTGCAACGGATTGTCTATTTCAAGACCGGTCGCAAAGGAATGTACGGCGGCATGTTCTCCCGGGCCGAACTCACGGATACCGTCTATCAGCGGGTATTCAATCGAGCAAAGCGGAGTATCGCCTGTGTTCTCCGCATGATGCCGAAACCGTAAACAGTCGCCGTCCAGAATGATTTCCGCGCAGACAACGGCGTTTTCAATATCCCAACGGAAGGTAAGGCGTGTGCCGGAAGCCTCGGCTTCAGCCGTGAACCGTTCAAACCCGAGCCGCAAATCATCTTGCGCGCGCTCCAGGATGAATGCTTCATCCAATGTGTTTGAAATCAATTCAATGCCGAACTTTTTTGAAAAGAGAGAAGCGAAAGCACCGCCGTTTTCATCAAAAGAAGCAATTAAAAACTCATTTTCCAACACGTGCATAAAATCACCTCCCATAATATGACACCGATGTCATATGCATATTATATACGAATAATTTTGCAGTGTCAATATGTTTTTTACAAAATGCACAAAAAAAAGAGGCCTCGTCAGCCTCCCCTCAGGTTGAATCCCGTATAACCAGCTCCGGTTCTATTCGCATATTCCTTTTTTCCTTGCGCTCGCCGCGGATATTATCCATCAGCAGGGCGGCGGACTGTTCGCCTATTCGATACTGCATCATGCGAACAGAGGTCAGGCGCGGGAAAGCGCATAAACAGTAGTCGGTGTCATCCAAGGTGGCGATTGCGATGTCGTCAGGTGTTCTGAGATTTTGTTCGCGGCAGCACTGCATGACGCTGATGCCCATCAAATCGTTGCAGGCCATGACCGCCGTGACGGGAACCCTCTTCTGCATGAAAGCCTGAAAGTCACGGTAGCCGCCTTCGCGCGTAAAGTCCGACTCTACAACCAGCTCCTCGCGGTACTCAACTCCGTAGTCTTTTAACGCCGCGCGATAGCCCTGTCTGCGCTCATCGCCCGTCTGCTCCGAAAGCGAGCCGCCCAACAGGCATATATTTCGGTGGCCGCGCTGTAAAAGATGTTCGGTGGCCAAGTATACCGCTTTTATATGGTCTATATACACACAGTCATAATTACTGTCGGGGCTGCCGGTATGTACAAGGTTTGTCAGAACCATAGGGTAGCGGCACTCGTCTATCTCCGCCATAAGACGGGGGCTGAAGTCGAACGAACCCAGAATCATCCCGTCCACAAACCGGCTGTTCATCGCTTTTATCATCTGGATTTCCCTGTCTGTGCTGTGCTGGCTGTGGGCAAGGATAGTATAGTATCCATACCGCTCCATAGTGTCGCTTACACCGCGGATCATCTGGAAGTAGTATGGGTTTAACAGGTCGGGGATACAAAACATTATCTTCCGTGTGATATTGTTCTTCAGGGTTTTAGCGGCCTGATTCGGGGCATAATTCAGTTCGGCCGCTGTCCGCAAGATAATATCCCGCGTACTCTTCTTGACATAGCCCTCACCGCTTAACGCGCGCGCCACGGTAGAGGGAGAGAACCCCGCCTTCTCCGCGATCTTATACATGTTGTTACTGCTGCCGCTCATTCTGTTTACCCTTCTTCTTGTTCGTTTTGTGACGCTTGAAAGTTCTGTCATGCCTGTACATAATACTATAACCCATGTGCGGGTAAAATGCAACTGTGAAACCACCGTGAGGGGGGGGCGGTTGCCCATACGCCCACGCCGTCCGTAGGGGCGGCCATTGGCCGTCCGCGTTAAATCCCCCGCCGCTGCGGCGGCACCCCCTTTACGAAAGGGGGCAGGAATGGGGGCGTTGGGGGGGCGGATGGGACGCCGTTTGGAAACGAACGGGCGACCGGGGACGGTCGCCCCTACAAGGAAACGGGGGAATGGCGTGTGTAGGGGCGGTCGCCCCCGACCGCCCGTCGCAATCCCCGGCGTGCCGTGGGTGACGACCACCCCGCCGCGCGGGGCGCGGCACCCCTCCATGGAGGGGAATTGGGGCGGCGGGATGGGAAAATGTTTCACGTGAAACATTTTTGGTGCGGGACATTTTGTGACATGTTTTTGTTTTGTGGTTTTTGTCCCGTAATGTCGCGGGCGGGTGTGGTATAAGGGCGGAACGCGATAAACGGGAGGTAACTGTTCCACGTCGGACAAATCCATAAGAAAGTATCAAAAATCATAAAATTTGAAAAGACAAAGCGGCCGCGGTATTGATATACTGGTTGCATTAATATTTTAGGAGGAGCATACCATGAGCGAACTGTTAAAAGAAATCTCCGCCGCGCTGCAAGTCGGCAAGGCCAAGACGGTAAAGGAATTGGTGCCGCAGGCGCTGGCTGAGGGACTCTCCGCCAAGGACATACTGGAGCAGGGGCTGCTGGCCGGAATGGACATCGTGGCCGTCAAATTCAAAAACAATGAAGTCTATGTCCCCGAGGTTCTGATCGCGGCGCGCGCGATGAACGCCGGCACAGAGCTTCTCAAGCCGCATCTGGCTGAGAGCGGCGCGAAGCCCGTCGGCAAGGCGCTGATCGGCACCGTCAAAGGCGACCTGCACGATATCGGCAAGAACTTGGTCCGCATGATGTTCGAGGGCAAGGGCATCGAAGTCATCGACTTGGGCGTTGACGTGCCGCCGGAGAAATTCCTTGAGGCGTACCGCGCTGAAAGCCCCGATGTTATCGCACTGTCGGCGCTGCTGACCACGACGATGGGCGAGATGAAGAGTACCGTGGAAGCGTTTGTTGAAGCGGGCGAGCGTGACAACGTAGTCATCATGGTAGGCGGGGCGCCCGTAACGGACAACTTCTGCGAGAGCATCGGCGCCGATATATACTCGTCGGACGCGGCAAGCGCCGCCGAGGCCGCCAAACAGGCGATCCTGGAGAAAAAGGGAGCATAAAGGTTTATGGATATGTTAAGCTGGCTTGCGTCCGCGCCCGCGCAAAAGAAACCAATGCCCATTCTGTCATTCCCGGGCATACAGCTCACCGGAGTCACGGTTGACGCGCTTGTGCGCAGCGGCAGGCTTCAGGCGGAGTGCATGAAAGCCGTCGCCGACCGCTGGGATACGCTGGCCTCGGTCAGCCTGATGGATTTATCCGTCGAGGCCGAGGCGTTCGGCAGTCCGGTTAAGTTTTCCGACGTTGAGGTCCCCAGCGTAACCGGCGCTATCGTCAGCGACGAGGACAGTCTGGCAAAGCTGAAGGTGCCGGCCGTGGGCGACGCCCGCACCGGCGAGTATGTCAAAACCATCAGCGAGGCAAAGGCGCTGATAACCGACCGTCCTGTTTTCGCGGGCGCCATCGGGCCTTTTTCGCTCTCGGGCAGGCTGATGGACATGACCGAGATCATGATGCTCTGCTATGAGGAGCCGGAGCTGGTTCACGGCGTATTGGAGAAGGTGACGCAATTCCTGATCGCTTATAACACCGCGCTGCGCTGCGCCGGAGCGGACGGCATCGTTATGGCCGAGCCTGCCGCCGGTATGCTCTCGCCCGCTCTTATGGGCGAGTTCTCCACTCCCTATGTCAAGCGGATTATCGAGGCCGTGGAGACGGATGAGTGCGTTGTTATCTACCACAACTGCGGTAACAGCACCCTTTCGCTGACCAAGGAGATTCTCGGCACCGGCGCTAAGGCGTTCCATTTCGGCAACGCAATTGACCTCAGCGAGATGCTGAAGCTGATACCCTCGGACAAGCTCGTGATGGGCAACGTAGACCCCGCCGGACAGTTCCGCAACGGGACGCCGGAGTCGGTGCGGGCGGCAACGCTGGCTGTGCTGGACAAATGCGGGGGGTATCCCAACTTCATTCTCTCCTCCGGCTGTGATATTCCGCCTGTTTCTCCCGTTGAGAACATCGACGCGTTCTTTAACACGGCGAAGGAAAGACGGTAAAATAAGATATATTTAAGGGCAAGCTGTGTCAATTCAGTCCGGTTGGGTTTTCTCTCCGGCGCTTTATTGACCGCTTGCCCTTAATATTTTGCGCCCGTCACGGCGAAATGCCGCTTACGGCGCTTCTGCTCCCTCACATAACGGCACGAGCAAGAACCCGTACTCGATGTGTTTGTCGGTCAGCCTGTATTTATCGAAGGTGTACGGCCCGCAGGCGCCGCTGCCGATACCGCTCATCTTATAGTCGATTCGCAGGAAGGTTTCTTCCCTCGGCGTCAGGTCGCAGGTGTGCGCGGCGTCAGTTAAATCCTTCGCCGTATAATGGGACGCGGCAAACTCAAAGGCGGTCTTGGCCTTGACAAGCAGCCCGTGTCCCTGTTCATTTCTGACGGCCAGCCAGCGGGTGTCGGTGTGGTTGCCGTGTTCCTGCGGGTAAATATAGGGGAAATACTGTTCAGTCACGGTTGAGCTGTGCCGCGCCATCCAGACATGGCTGTTGACGTCGGCATAGTTTTCATCCGGCCCCATGCCGAACCATTCCAGCCGTTCCATGCCTTTCGGTAATGTCAGTTCATATCCGAATCTGGGGAGCATTTCAACATATTTGCTGACATCGGCGCTTACGTCAACCCCGATTACGCCGTCGGGGTCAACTGTGTAACGGACGGTCATCCGTACAAACGGGTCGCGCCCCGTGCCGGACAGCGAGCTTTTGACCGTGACGGCGCAGCTTTTGCCCTCCCGCGCGGTTTCGGTTGAGTATATTTTTGTTTTGACTATATCGAGATTCCAAGATTTGCGGTTCCCGGCGCTCCATTCGCTTTTGATATACATATCGTTGTCTGTCGGAGCGCGCCAGACGCCGAACCCGGGCTGTCCGGCCAGCAGCTGCGTGCCGTCATGTTTCAGGGAAACGAATGTTCCGAGGCGTCTGTCAAAAATATATTCAAACCGATGGCCGGAGAATGTGATTTCCCTGTCGTTTTCGGCAATGTTCAGGGCCGGGGCGTTTTGTGGCCGCGATATTTGCGCGGCCCGTTTCACGGGGATTTCCAGCTGTATTTGCACCGACGGGGCGGTTATGTTGAGATAGACGCCGTAAAGAGCCTCCGCCGGGATTTGCGCTTGCAGCGTGACGGCGCGGCTGTCCTTAGGGCGCAGGCCGGGGATATTAAATGTGCCCTGCGCTGTCGCTTCGCCGTCGGCAGTCACTTCCCAATCAAAGCAATAGCCGTCAAGTGTGATAAAGTCGTGCAGGTTGGTGATTTCAGCCTGAACGGCGTTCGCGTCCGCTTTAAGCAGCTTTGCCGAGACATACTGATAGACCGCCTTGATATTCCTCGTGCCGGGATACGGGGTGCGGTCGGGCAGGACGCAGCCGTCGCAGCAGAAGTTGCCGTCATGCGGGAAATCGCCGCTGTCGCCGCCGTAGCCGTAATACGGCTTGCCGTCTTTATCCTTGAGTATAACCGCATGGTCGGCCCATTCCCAGATACAGCCGCCAATCAGCCGCGGATATTTATTGAACAGCTCCCAGTAGTCCGTCATGCCGCCCGGGCCGTTGCCCATGGCGTGGGCATATTCGCACATGAAATAGGGGCGCGGGTCGTTATCCGCGTTAATCCCGTGTTTCTCCACCGTTTCCAAATCGTGGTACATCGAGCTGACCACGCCGACAAGATTTTTCAGCTTGTCGCTCCCCGCCTGTTCGTAGTGGATAAGGCGGCTGTCGTCGCGGGCTTTGATCCATTCCGCCATTGCCTCATGGTTGACGCCGCAGCCCGATTCGTTGCCCAGCGACCACATGATGATACAGGGGTGGTTCTTGTCGCGCTCCACCATGCGGCGGGCGCGGTCAACAAAGGCCTCTCTCCATTCGGGCTTGTCGGTGGGCCATTCGGGATCGTAGTAGCTGTATTCATATCCGAGCCGCCATGTGCAGAACCCGTGCATTTCCAAGTCGGCCTCGTCTATGACATAGAGCCCCATTTCGTCGCAGAGATTGTAAAATTCTGGGTGGTTGGGATAATGCGAGGTGCGGACTGTGTTTATGTTATGCTGTTTCATCAGCTCCAGATCTCTGCGCATATGCTCTATGGGGGTGTAATAGCCCAGCTCGGGATGGGTGTCGTGGCGGTTGACGCCTTTGAGCTTGACCGGCACGCCGTTTATAAGCAGCTCGCGCTTTTCCGAAACGCTTATTGTGCGGAAGCCGACGTTATAAGGCAGATATTCGCCGTTACAAGAGATTATCGCCTTGTACAGATACGGCGTTTCCGCCGTCCACTGCTTTACATCCGGTACGGTTAGGTTATGCGTCCGCCCCGCCGTGAGCGCCGCGCGCAGCAGGCAATTATCCCCGTCCCAGAGTGACAGCTCGCAATCGGCGTCCGCCGCCGCTTCCAGCCCGCCGTCCGCAAACGCGCGGAGGAATATATCACCGACATGCTTTTCAGGGCGCGAAAGCAAATAGACATCACGAAAGATGCCGGATATTCTGAAAAAGTCCTGATCCTCCAGATAGCTGCCGTCGCACCATTGGATGACCTGCACCGTCAGCCGGTTTGCGCCGGGTTGCAAATGCTTTGTTATGTCAAACTCGCTTTGACAGTGCGATACCTTGGAGAGCCCTATCCTTTGGCCGTTGATATACAGGTAAAAAAACGAACTGACGCCCTCAAAGACGATGTATGTTTTTCCGCCCTGCCGGTCTTCGTCGGCGGTGAAGTCCAGCGCGTATACCCCCGACGGATTGTCGTCAGGCAGATAGGGCGGGTCTACCGGAAACGGGTAATCGACATTGGTGTAATGCGGGCGGCCGTATCCGTGCAGCTGCCAGTTGGACGGCACGGGCAGCGTCTCCCAGCCGGACAAATCGCAATCGGCGGCAAACAGCGCGTCCGGCACGTCGTCGGCGCTTCCGAAATACTTAAACGCCCAATCGCCGTTCAGCAGACGGTAACGGTTTGACGCGCCTGTATCTCCGCGCGAGGCGGCGCTTTCGCTGTCAAAGGGCAGGGTATAGGCGCGTTCCGGCGCGCGGGACCGGTGCAGTAAACTCGGGTTTTCGTAATCTCGCATTTTTATAACAACTCCGCTCCATATATTTTAGCGTATGCCTTCAAAGCTCTTTTGCAAATGTTCAGAAACATCGGAGTATCGTCTGCCGCTATTATCTTTTTCATCGGCGTGTTTCAGCCGCTTACCGCAGTTTAACCGCTTGCAGCTGCGCTTTCACGCACAGCTCGGCGGCCTTGAACGCGTGGCGCTGCGTCATGGCGTTTTCGGTGCGGTTTAAGCAGTCAAGTATCAGCTGCCCGAAAAACGGATAGCCCACCTTGCCGAACACGTTATAATGCTTCTCCTCTTTGCCGTTGGCTAAAAACAAGTGCGCCGGGCCGTCGTTTGTGCCCAGGTTCATATACTTGCGCTGTTCGATAAAGCCCTCCGTCCCCAGAATGAAGCTGCGGCCGTCGCCCCACATCTGCAACCCGTCCGGCGTGAACCAGTCCACGCGGAAATAGCCCGCCGCGCCGTTGTCCATAACGAGCGTCGCGTCGCCGAAATCGTCTAATTCGGGATACTCGGGGTGGTTGTAGTTCGCTGTTTGACTGCGGACGACTTCGGCGTCGTCCGCGCCTGTATAAAACAGTATCTGTTCGATCTGGTGGCTGCCGATGTCGCACAGTATGCCGCCGTATTTCTCCTTTTTGAAAAACCACTCGGGCCTGATTTTCGGCGAAAGCCTATGCGGGCCCATGCCGATGACCTGCAAAACCCGCCCTATCGCGCCCTGCTCGATAAGCTGGCCGGCGAATATGGCGGTTTCCACATGCAGGCGCTCGCTGTAATACACCATGTATTTTTTGCCCGTCCGCGCAACGGCCTCCCGCGCGGCGGCAAGCTGCTCAAGCGTCGTCAGCGGGGCCTTGTCGGTAAAATAATCCTTGCCCGCGTCCATAACGCGCAGCCCCAGCGCGCACCGCTCGCTTGTGACCGCCGCGCCGGCCACCAGCTTTACCTCGGGGTCGTCAAGTATCTCCGCTTCGGCGCGCGCGCGGCGTGTGCCGGGGAATTTGCCGCAAAACGCGTCCATTTTTTTCGCGTCGGGATCGAACACCCATTTCAGCGTTCCGCCCGCGCCGATAAGCCCCTCGCACATACCATAGATATGCCCGTGGTCCAGCCCTGCCGCCGCGAACACAAACTCTCCGCGTCCGACGACGGGATCGGGCATGGGCTCGGGCGCGTAATTCATGCCACCGGTACTCATAAAACACTTTCCTTTTTTTTGAAATAATTATAATCGCTGCCCACGGTTATCGCACCGCCGAAGTCATCGACAGACGCCGTTTTCTCATAAAAGCGCGGCACGTTTTTCAGGATACCGCCAACCGTATAAAAATCGTCGTCCGGCCCGATGCCGAAGTCAATCTCACGTTTAAGCGTTCCCGCCTTGTATATCGCGCAGATAAGCGCGATAGTCCGCCGTCCGTCCGCGCCGTCAACGGCGGGCCGCGAGCCGTTCTCAACGGCGGCCAGCATATCGTCTATCTGCGCCGTGTGCCCCTCGTGCGTCAGGTTCGGCAGCGCGCCGACAAACACATCCAGCTCATTTTTAAGCTCAATGTTTTCAACGGGGAACCCGTTTGGCTGCGCCGTTGACGCGCAGGACCGCCAGGGCGCCGACAGCCGCGCCTTTTCGCATTGGAACACAAGCTGCTGCTCCTCGCCGTGATGGACGACCGAGCTGGTTATCTGCGCCAGCGCGCCCTGCGGGTATCTCAGCGCGGCCAGAGAAATATCCTCGACCTCGGCGTTGTCGTGCGCCGCGTTGCTCAGCACGGCGGTAACGGTCTGCGGCTCGCCCATCATCCACAGCAGCATGTCGATGTGGTGAACGGCGTGGTTCAGCGTACAGCCGCCGCCCTCGCGGTCCCAGCGCCCGCGCCACCACAAATCGTAATAACCGCGCCCGCGCCACCAGAATGAGTCTATCTGCGCGCAGACAACGCGCCCCGCTATACCGCTGTCCAGCGCCGCTTTCAAATTTTTGATCGGGTCGCGGAACCGGTTTTGCGCGATAACGGAGAGTATCTTGCCGCTTTCGCGCTCGGCGGCCATCATCTTGTCACATTCCTCCAGCGACGCCGCCATGGGCTTTTCACCCAGCACGTTAACGCCCGCGTTCAGCGCGTCAACGGCGATTTCGGCGTGGCAGAACGGCGGCGTGCAAACGCTTACGATGTCAATGCCGCCGTCAGCCAGCAAATCCTTGTGCGAAGCGTACACCTTCGCGCCGTCCAGCTTATAGGCGCGCTTTTTCCCCTCGGCCTTTTCCGGCACTATGTCGCACAGCGCGGCGATACGGCAGCGCCCGGGAAACGCCAGATACCCCTCGATATGAAGCCTTGAGATATTGCCGGTTCCTATGATCGCAACATTCAGCATAAAAAATATCCCTCCGTTTTACATCATCTGTTTATCTACTATAGCATAACCCTGCCGTTTTTGAAAGTGTAATTTTCATTCTTTATTGAAATTTCACGTGATTCCGCGTGAAACGGCCGCGGATTTTACAAAACGGCAAAATAAAAAAGTTTTGGTTTTATATGCTTGACAAATACGGCAAGCGCGGTTAAAATATAGTTAGTTGACCGCTAAACTCGTCTTTGGCCCGCTCTTTATTTTGTGCAATATGACGATGAACAAATGGAATGGAGGAAAAATCACATGAAAAAGCACCTCAGGATTTTTGCCGTCGCCGCGGCTCTGTGTATGCTGCTCGCGGCCTGCGCTTCCGAAACCACGGGTTCCGGTGACGGAGCGCCGTCTTCCGGCGACGGTACAACGGCTCCCCCCGCGCAGACCGCGCCGCCCATCGAAATCGACAACATCTCCGACGCGGTGATCGACGCCGACCTTACCGCCACAATAACCTTGGGCAATTGGCCGCCCGACACGGCGCCCGAACAGGAGCTGATACTGTTCGAGGGCTATAAGGGTAAAATGGCGGCGCAGTATCCCAGCGTCACCGTTATCCCCGCCTATTATTCATACACGCTCAGCAATTATATCGGCATGGCAAGGGGCGGCACGGCGCCCACACTGTTCCAGCCTCCGTTTACCGATCCTCAGCTGCTTATCAGCCAGGATCTTGTGGCGGACGTGACCGACGCGCTGCGGCAGTTCGGGCTTCTTGAAAAATTCAGCCCCGGCTTCATTACCCTGCTGGGCGATGAAAACGGGCGCATCTACGGTCTGCCCCGCGACGGATACGTGCTGGGTATGCACATAAATATCGAGCTGTTTGAGGAAGCCGGGCTTATGGACGGCGACGGCCTGCCGATGTACCCCAAAACCCTTCAGGAACTGGCGGAATACGGTCAAATCATCAGGGAAAAAACCGGTAAGGCCGGGCTTGTCTTCCCGGCGAGCGAGACATACGGCGGTTGGCTGTACACCAATATCGCGTGGAATTTCGGCGCCGTGGGCGAGGACGCGCTGGAATATCAGGACGCCGACGGCCGCTGGATCGCCAACTTCACATCCGAGCCGGCAGTCGCCGCGCTGGAATATCTGCGCTCCCTGCGCTGGGATTACGACATCCTCAACGCCGACGCCACAACAACAGACTGGGCGAGCGCCCACTCCTCTCTCGGCACCGGTCAGGCGGCCATGAACTTCGCGGCCGACGACGCGGTGGACCAGCCGACCGCCGGCAAGGGCCTGCCGGTCGATAAATTCGCTCTTATTCCCTTCCCAGCGGGGCCGGGCGGAGCATACGCGCTCACCGGCGGCACCTGCTATATGTTCGCGCCGAACACTACGGTCGATCAGGCTGTGGCGACGCTCGGATTCCTCAGGCTGATCGGTATGCTGCCCTATGTCGATGACGACGCAGTCGCCAGCATGAGAGCCGGCGCGGCTTCCGCCCGCGAGCGCGGCGTCCCCGTCCTGCCGCCCATTCCGGCTTGGAATGACGAGGAATTTATCGCTATGCAGCGTCAGATCTCCGAGGAATACTCCAATGTCGATTGGCGCCTGTACAAGGACTTCTACGATTCCTTCAGCGACGGCTCGATAACCCTGAAGGGCGAGGAGCCTGTGTTCGCGCAGCAGCTGTACAGGGATCTGACGGCGGCCATCCAAAACGTTATCACCAGAGAAAATTCCGATGTCCGCTCGGTGCTGCAAAGAGCGCAGGACAGATTCCAGGAGTATCTGGACGACGAGATAAACAACCGATAAGGCAGGAGATGGTATCGTGAACAGTCCCGCGCGCCGCGCATACGAGAGATGGAAATATCAGGCGTCATGCTGGCTGATTATGGCGCCCAGCATTGCCCTTTTCGCGTTTTTCCTGTGGGCTCCGCTGCTGGAAAGCGTGCGCATGAGCCTGTACAAAACAAGAAACATCGAGCTGGTGGAGTTTGTCGGCCTCGACAACTATTTCAGCGTCATTCGGAGAGCCGAGTTTTTGCAAGCGCTGGGCAACACGCTTGTCTATACCATGTGGTCGCTGCTGATCGGCTTTTTGATCCCCATTTTTATGGCGCTTGTCATAGGTGAAACCGTCAGGGGCAAGGGGTTTATCCGCACCTCCGCCTATATCCCCAATATCCTGCCCGGGCTTGCCGCCGTGATTCTGTGGACGGCTTTCTTCTCGGCCGAGCCGTCGGGGGTTATCAACATCCTGCTCAGCAAATTCGGCGTGGAACGCATGGCCTTCCTCAGCGAGGCGCGCCTTGTCATCCCGCTGATTGTCACCATCGCCACATGGAAAGGCGCGGGCGCGACGGCGCTCATCTATATGGCGGGGCTTGCGGGCATAAACCCCCAGCTTTACGAAGCCGCCACCATCGACGGCGCCGGCATTTGGAAACGTATCCGGCATATCACGCTGCCGGCCATCTTCAATTTGGGCAGTACGCTGCTTATTCTGCAAATCATCTCTATATTCCAGATTATGTACGAGCCGCTGGTTCTTACAAAGGGCGGCCCCGACAACGCCTCTCTGTCGCTTATGCTGCTTATGTGGCGTTACGCGTTCGGAGGGTCTATGGACTTCGGCAGAGCGTCCGCCGTGGCGGTCATCATCTCGCTTATTCTGCTTGGCTTCACCGCGCTGTACTCCATTGTGAACAAGCGGAAAATCGAATGGGAATAGGGGGCGGCTGACACATGAAAAACACGCGCACCGGAATCATCCGTGATTTTGACGCCAAGTCGCCCGGCGTTAAAGCCGGTTTAACCGCCGCCTATTTAGTCAGCGCGGTAATCGTGATTGTTTCGCTGTTTCCCATATTTTGGGTCCTCATGGCGGGGTTCAAGGATTTGCGGGAATATATGTCCAGCACCGCCATATTCCCGCAGGCGTTTGACCTTTCGCGCTATGCCCGCACATGGACCCAGCTGAACATCACGCAGAACTACATAAACTCGTTTTACGCCATCGCGGGCAGCGTCGTCTGCGCCCTGATTTTCAACGGGCTGCTGGCATACGGGCTTGCCGTCTTAAAGCCCCGCGGATATACGGTGATCAGCAAGCTGGTCATGTTTTCGCTGCTGATCCCCGCCACAATCAGCATAGTGCCGCTCTTTATGAACATTCAGCGCTTGAGCTTAGGCGGCTTTTTCATCCCGCTCTGGCTGGGCGCGGGCGCCAACGCCTTTTTCGTGGTATTATTCAGGCAGTTCTTCGGTTCCCTGCCCGCTTCAATCATCGAGGCGAGCCGGATCGACGGCTGTTCGCCGCTGCAGGTATTTTTCAAGATCGTGCTGCCGCTGTCCTCTCCGATTTGCGTCGTCGTCACTATCTTTGCCGTAAACGGCGCGTGGTCGGATTTCCTGCTCCCCTATCTTGTGCTGGGCAACAGCAAATGGCAGACGGTTATGGTGCGCCTGTTTATCTTCAGCACACAGCAGACCATCAACTATGACGACCTTATGCGCGCCGTCGTGTTTTCAATGATCCCGCCCATTGTTTTATTCTTTATCTTCCAGAAGAAGCTGACGGAGAATATCGTATCGGTCGGCATAAAGGGATAATTCCAAAAGGAGGTCTGTCCGTGGCAAAATCTGCCGACAAGTATTTTCTCGCCGATCCGTGGAAGGTGACGGAGCGCGGGTTCGACCCCGCTTATTCGCGCGTGAGCGAATCTGTTTTTGCGCTGTCCAACGAGAATCTGGGCGTCCGCGGTTATTTTGACGAGGGCGGGTCTGCGGACAGCCTGCGCGGCGCTTATATAAACGGTGTGTATGAGCTGCATAATCTGCCGAGATCCTATCGCGGCATAGTGGACAAAACCCATTTTATGGTTCCGGCCGCCGATTGGCTTATGACCGGCGTTTCGGTGGACGGCGAGGCGCTGGATCTGGGAAGCGCGCGGTTCGACGGCTTTGTCCGCGAGCTGGATATGCGCGCGGGCACGCTTACAAGGCGGTTCGTCTGGCATACCCGCTCAGGCAAGCAGCTGCGGCTGACCTTCCTCCGTTTTACGGATATGCTTCACGGCGAACGGGCTTATCAGCGCGTCACGCTGGAGGCTCTGAATTTTTCGGGCCCCGTCAGCCTGTCGTCGGGCGTCACCTTTGATGTGAAACACGAGGGACGGCAAGCCTGTTTCTGGAACGGCGTCCGCTGCGAAACCGCCGGAAACACCTGCGCCGTCCAGTCCCGCACGTCCGCATCGGGGCAGGAGGTCTTTGCCGGAGCGCTATGGAGCGTTCCCGGGGACTGCCGCGGAACCCAAAGCGCCAAAACCGTATCGCTCGAAACGACGCTCACGCTGACACGCGGGGAGCCTGTCAACGCCGACAAAAGGGCCGTCGTAATTTTCAACGGCGCGGACGGGGACGGGCTTTGGCGTTCCGGTCAGGATGCCCTGCGCGAAACGGCCGGCGTCACCCTCGACGAAGCGCTGGCGGCGCAGCGGGCGTACTGGGATAGGCACTGGCAAATCTCCGACGTGGTCATCGAGCCGTCCGGCGGCGCCGGAGGAGCGGAGCAGCAGGGCATACGTTTTTGCAGCTTTCAAATGGCGCAGACCTATAACGGCGGCAGCGTCCGCCATAATATCGGCGCCAAGGGCCTGACCGGCGAAGCCTATAACGGCCACGCATTCTGGGATACCGAGGCGTGCTGCCTGCCCTTTTACCTGTTTACCAATCCGGCGGCGGCAAAAACGCTGCTGATGTTCCGCTACAATACGCTCCCGCAAGCCATGGAGCGCGCGAAAATGCTCGACTGCAAAGGCGCGTGCTATCCGGTCGCCACGCTGAACGGCGACGAGGCGTGCGACCTCTGGCAGCACGCCAGCCTGCAATTCCAGCCCAGCACCGCCGTTGCCTACGGTATCTGGCATTACGAGCGCGTCGCCGGAGACAGGGCCTTCGTGCTGGAATACGGCGCGGAGATACTTCTGCAAATCGCGCGATTCCTGGTCAGCCGCGCCGCGCGTAATCCGCACACCGGCGAATACGGGTATTACGGCGTGATGGGGCCGGACGAGTTCCACATGATGGTTCACAACAACGCGTACACAAACTATATGGGCAAGCGTTCGCTCGAATACGCGGCGGAAACCCTGACGGACATGAAAACGGAAGCGCCGGAGCTGTACGAGGCGCTCAGGATAAAAACAGAACTCAGTGAAAACGAGATCGCGGTATGGCGCGATGTCGCCGGGCATATGGCGCTGCCGATGACGGAGGACGGGCTGATCGAACAGCACGACGGCTATTTCAATCTGCCCCATATCGACATCCACGCCATTCCCGTCACCGAGTTCCCTCTGTACAACCACTGGTCATATGACCGCATTTACCGCACCGATATGATCAAGCAGCCCGACGTTCTCATGTTCCTCTACCTGTATAACTCCTCTTTTTCCGTCAAAATCAAACGCCGCAACTATGAGTTTTACGAGCCGCGCACTATTCACGAATCATCCCTGTCCCCCGCCGTGCATTCCATCCTCGCCGCCGAGCTGGGGCAAATGGAGGCGGCGACAGACTTTTTCGGCTATGCCACCCGCCTTGACCTTGACAATTACAACCGCAACACCCGCGAGGGGCTTCACACCACCAGCATCGCCATGGCGTGGGTCAATATCGTCTACGGCTTCGCGGGGCTGCGCAGCGACGGCGGGCTTATGCGTTTCGCGCCCCGGCTGCCCGCCCGCTGGGACCGGCTCCGCTTCTCTCTGGTCTGGCGGAACCGCGTACTCGGCCTTGAAATGCAAAAAAACCAAACACTTTTCACTCTGCGGCGCGGAGAGCCGCTTGAACTGCTGGTATACGGGAAACAATACACACTCGGCGCGGAGGGGCTGACCATACCCGCGGAGTAAGGGGGACATCCGTTTGGACCTTTGGAGCTATACGCAAAACGGTTATAACGCCGGCGACACGGTGGCCAACGGCAACCGGTTCCTGATCGGCAACGGTTATATGGGGTATCGCGGCACAATGGACGAATGGGGGCAAAAAGAGTTTGCCGCCGTAAATCTTGCCGGGGTTTATGACCAAAACGGCGACAAATGGCGGGAGCCCGTCAACGCCCCGAACGGCTTGTTCGCAAAGCTCTTTGTTAACGGCAAGGCCGCGGCTCTCGGTGAAGCCGAACCGCTCAGCCACAGTCAGTCTATCAATTTCCGCCATGGCGTACACACCCGCGAAACCGAATTTGATTCCGTCCGCATACGGAGCGAACGTATCGCCTCCATGGCCGAGCCGCGCCTGCTGGCGTCCCGCCTGACGCTGACCTTCAGCGGGGACGCCGAAGCCGAGCTTCTCACCGGCATTGTGACCGACATCTGGGACATAAACGGCCCGCATCTGTTCGGACATATCTGTCAGACCGGCCCCGACCTGCTGGTTAAAGCCCACACCGGCGAGCTGCGGATTCCGGTGGCGGTATCACAGGCGGCGCGGTGTGATTTCCCCTGCGAAGAAACGCGGGAAACAACCGGATCCGGCGCATACCGCCGCATACGCTTCGGCGCAAAGGCGGGGAAAACATATATCATTGACTTATTCGCGTCCGTGTTTACCGGCGGCCCCGAGCCGGAGCTGCCGGCGGCCGCGCTGTGCGAAAGCGCCGCCTCGGACGGTTTTGACAGCTGCCTGTCGGCCCACAAAAAAGCGTGGGAAAATCTCTGGCACAATTCCGAGGTGGAGCTTCAGGGCGACGATGAGGCCGCCCGCGCGCTCAACGCCAGCCTTTATCATCTTCACAGCATCGCGCCCCGCCATACCGCGAACCTGTCCGTACCCGCCCGCGGTTTGTCTGGACAGACCTATAAAGGCGCAATATTTTGGGACTCCGAGATGTTTTTGTTTCCGGTGTTCGTCCACACCGAGCCGGAGCTTGCCAAATCCATGCTCCGCTACCGCATAAGCACACTTCCCGGCGCGCTCGGAAAAGCCGCAGAATACGGGTTCCGCGGCGCTTTTTATCCGTGGGAGAGTCAGGAGGGCGGCGTGGAGGGCTGCACCGATTACAACGTGGTGGACGTCTTCACCCACCGCCCCGTGCGCACTTATTTCCGCGACAAGCAAATACATATCAGCGGCGATATTGTTTATGCCCTGTGGCGGTATTATGAGATAACCGGCGATCTAAGCCTTCTGCGCGAAGGCGGCGCCGAGGTCATTCTGCAATGCGCCCGCTTTTATCTGTCCCGCGCCCACCGCCGCGTCGATACCGACAAGGTTGAATTCTTGGACGTAATCGGTCCCGACGAATACCACGAGCGCGTCTGCAACAACAAATTTACAAACCTGATGGCCGCCCACTGCATGTCCCGCGCGCTCGCGGTAACGGAGCTTTTTACCGGAACCGAGCCTGAGTTTATTAACGGCCTCATCCAAAAACTGGATTACGGCAGCGACCTCGCCCTGCTGATGGCCGTTTATCCCAAGCTGCGCCCTGATTTTAAGGACGGGGCGGTAATCGAGCAATTCGACGGGTACTTCTCGCTGGAGGACTGCACGCCGGACACCCTGCGCGGCAGACTGCTGGACGAACGGGAATACTGGGGCACGAATCACGGCGTGGCGGCGCACACCCAGGTTATCAAGCAGGCCGACGTGATCGCCATGACGGCGCTTTTCCCGTCGCTCTTTTCCGACGAAACCGTCGAGCGCAACTGGCGGTATTACGAGCCCCGCACAGAACACGGCTCCAGCCTGTCGGCATGTATGTACGCGCTCACGGCCTGCCGCTTCGGCCGCCCCGATCTGGCGTGGGAGCATTTTATTAAAACGGCGTCTATCGACCTTGTTGGCGGCGGCAAACACTGGGCGGGAGAAATTTATATCGGCGGTACGCATCCCGCGGCGAACGGCGGCGCGTGGATGATTGCCGTGCTGGGCTTTGCAGGGTTATCCGTAAAGGACGGCGAGCTTACCGTCACCCCCCGCCTGCCCCCGCAAATAAAATCGCTGCGCTTCCCGATAACCCTCCGCGGCAAACGCGTTGTTATCACCGTCACCCCCGACGGATATAAAATTTCGTAGGGCGCGATGTCCTCATCGCGCCCCCTCAGCTTTACGGCGCGCCGCAAACTTTACGGCGCGTCAGGGATGCCGCGCCCTACCTGCCGCCCATGCCGCACTTTACTCGTAAATCACAATTTCGGCCGCCTGTCCGCCGTTGGAGCGTCCCGACGATTTGGCGGTGAACACCAGCCTGACATACCGCGCCGCGACGGGGTCGAAATCGACACGGACAATATTGCCGGAGTCCGGATTAAATTCATGCCGGGCGTCCGGCGCGACAACGGTAAAATTATTCCCGTCGCCGCTTACCAGAATCTCAAAATTCTGTGTGCGCGCCTCCCAAATAGGCGCGGGGTTTAACCGCACGCCCACCGTTTGGACATTATAGGTCCCCGCCAAGTCAATGGTGAGTTCCGCGGGCAGCCCCTTGCTCTCCCAATACGTGTTCGTGTCGCCGTCCACCACGTTGACCGCATCGTAGACCTCGGTGAACTCTCCCGAACTCACCGACTTGCCCTCAGCCAGATTAGTCCCCTCGGGCAGCTTGACCCAATCCTGTTCGGGGTCGGGGAACCCGCCGGGGCGGGAAGCCTCGGTCTGGTCTGCGGTTTCAACCACCGTCAGGCGGACTGAAACCTCCTTTTCCACAGGCTCCGGCTCCGCGAAATACGCAATCCCCGAGATGATAAGCGACGCCGCGATAACAACACAGAAAACAGCTATAAGTATTTTATTCATATCCCTCCACCTCATTCCACGGTAATATTGCGGACAAACTCGTTTGTTTCAGCCCTGAGCGCCTCCAGACCGGTAATCCGCTCGCCGAGTATGGTCACGTTACGTATAGTGACGTTTTCGAGCATATGCTCTTCATCATGCCCCAGAAAACGCGACTGGGGAACCCTGCCGTCAAGCGTGTTCACAACGGTCAGCCCGTCAATCAGAATATCCCTGATCGAACCCCACTCGTTCCTGACGGCCGACCAGCCGGATTTATTCATGTGCATTTCTATCAGCTCGTTGTTGACCCCGTTGTCGCCGTGCATAAAGGCGTTTTCCACAATGATGTTCTTATATGTAATATTATGGATAAATGCGTCGTCGCTGTTGTGAATACTTATGACCGGCTTATGGAAATTATAAAGCACGGTGATGTCCTTAAACAGCACGTCTGAAATTTCAGGACTGATGGTCATGCCCTTGTTGGTTTCATAGCCGATCTCCATTGACTGCGCCAAATCCGTCCAAATCAGAATATTCTCAAAAAGAATATCTTTGGTGGAGCCGGAGTAATTTTTAAGGACAAGGCTGTCGTCCCATGTGCGGGCAAAGGAATCGCGCACCGTATGGTTTTTGCACGACTGGAACGTAAACCCGTCGCCGTTCTGCCTCCCCGAGATAATCTTCACATTGGAAATTTCGGCGTTTTCGCTGGCGTAAGAGTTAAAGTTCCAGCAGTTGGCGTTGGCTATGATAAACCCCTCCGCCGTGATATTCTTGCTGTTCCGTATGTCAACAGGCACGCGCGCGTAAGAGCCGGGCTGATTGTGCCCCGGAAAATCAGAGCCGTCGATCATCCCGCGCCCGCGGATCGTCACATTCACGGCGTTGTCAACAATAACGACGGAATGAAGCACCGCGCCCCCCGATATATACAAGGTCTGGTCGCTCTTGAGCGCGATAGCGTCAAGCGTCCACTGCCCCGGCTCGATAAAAAACACATTCGGGTCGTCCTTGTCGGGTATATCCGTTTCCGGCGGGTTGGCGAAAATATGCGTGGCCTTATTCACATTGCCGTTGTACACCACCGTATACTGCCCCGGCCTGCTCACCGAAAACGAAACGCGGTTATTCTCCACAACGGGCACGATCCCCGCGGCGGTCGGAAGAACGGCGGCGCTCTCAATATCCTTGCCCAGCCCCGGCATCTCTATCTCGATTTTAACCTCTCCCTCAAAATCAAAATAGGTCATCGGCGTGTCCGAGGGTATGGTGTTCGCGTTCCATATATGCTCATGGTTGACCATCACGTCATACACAAACAGCTCCTTTCCCTCCGCCCAAACCGAAGCGTTTTTCGATGTCTGCATGGTTTTTGGCCCCTCGTAGACGATAAGCGTGGGGGCCGCGCCCGAAACAATCTCCACTTCCTCAGGCTCCTTCAGGCGCGGAGCGCCGGGAGCCGCAAGCATAAAAACGGCAAACGCCGCGCATAAAACCGCCGCTGCCCCCAGGCAAATTACGAGAACCGGCGCCGCTTTTTTTTCGTCCATATTCATACCTCCTGCCAATAGTTAGGGTGATTTTCAGAGTTGAGCGCTAAACTATTGATATTATACTATATGGATTATAAAGTTGCAAGGCCTTTCTGTAAAAACACACAAATATTTTTAGATAAAGACTTGACAGCGCGTATTACTGTTGATATACTGATAGTGAAGTTAAGCGCTCAACCAACACGAACATAAAATAGGAAAAGGAGAAACGTATCATGAAAAGAACCCTCTGTCTGATCCTCGCGCTGCTGATGCTGACGGCGCTGTTTGCCGCCTGCGCATCAAACGAACCCGCAGCCCCGGCTCCGACCCCCGCGCCGTCCACCCCCGCGCCGGAAGCAACACCGGACCCTCCCCCGGCGGCGCCCGAGGCGCCCGACATCTTCATCTGGAACGAATTCACCGACCGTGACCCGCAAAACAAACCCGAGATTTCCACCAACGGCGCTCCCATCTGGTGGGACAACTGGGCCAACCTGAGAGCCGGCTCCGACGGCGGAGTTATCCAGCTCCAGTACAGACCCAGCGATTTCAACACCGACGACTTTGACGACCTCGACGATTACTTTGCCAGAGCCTCCGACTGGATGGGCAACTGGGGCGAAGCCATAGACATGTGGTCGCTTGACGGCATTTCTTGGTGCAAATACCTCACCATCCGCATGAGCGGCGCCAACGGCGGCGAGGAAAGCGGCCTTATCCTCCACTTCCAGCCCGAGGACGGACCTTCCTTCGTCAAGCGCTTCAGCGACCTGGTCACCAAAGACGGCGAGCCCGTCGCAATCACCACGGATATGCAGGACATCGTCATTGACCTGGCGGCCTCCGGCTTCCCCGGTATGACCAACCGTATGCACATCCGCGCTTTTGCCGAATACACCATTTTCCTCGATGAGATCTACTTCTCCGAGCCGGTAGGCCCCATCGACACCGAATCCCGCGACACCATCCTCGCCGGCATTACCGTCCCCGAGATCGGCAACCCCTCCGATCTGCCGATCCAAAGCTACTTCAGTTTCATATGGGATAACTTCACCGACCGCGATCCGCAGAACAAACCCGACAACGCCGCCGCCGGCGTCCCCATGTGGTGGGACAACTGGGCCAACCTGAGGGCCAATGTTGAAGACGGCGTGGCCCAAATCGAGTACAGACCCTTGGCGTTCAACTCCGACGACTTTGACGACATGGACGACTATTACGCCAGAGCCATGGACTGGATGGGCAACTGGGGTCAGGCCGTTGACGTCTGGGCGCTTGACGGTATCGCTTTCTGCAAATACTTCACCATCCGTATGAGCGGCGCCGAAGGCGGCGAGGAAAACAAGCTGCTCCTCCACTTCCAGCCCGAGGACGGCCCGGTTTTCATAAAGCGCTTCAGCGAACTGGTCACTAAAGACGGCGGCAATGTTGAAATCACCACTGAAATGCAGGACATCGTAATCGACCTCGAGGCCTCCGGCTTCCCCGGTATGACGAACCGTATGCACATCCGCGCGTTCGCCGGCTGCACAATTTCTCTTGATGAGATGTACTTCTCCCGTCCCGTAAAACCGATCGCCGGCGACGTCCTTGCAGGCATTACCACTCCTGACATCCCCCTCCCCGACATCGCGGGCTATGTCGCCGAGCTAGGCTAAGATTTAACAAAAACAGGGGCGGATTTATTGTCCGCCTCTGTTTTTATTGCATTTTCCGCGCCGTTATGATAAACTGTCGGTATGCGGCATCGTATCTATGCGGAGGGATGAACCTGTGATTACATTAAAAGATATAGCGAGGGAGGCGGGGGTGAGCATCACCACGGTTTCCAACGTGATCCATAAACGGGCAAACCGCGTTTCGCCGGAGCTGATAGCGAAAATTCAGGATATTATCCGCCGCGAGAATTACGTCCCCAGCATGACCGCGCGCACGCTGGCGAACAACGCGTCGCCCATCATCGGCATCATCAACCATCTGGTGCCGCGGCGCGACGGCGGGTTTATGGTAGACCCTTTCCACAACACCTTTATGGGCAGTATTGAGGACCGCACCCGCGACAACGGATACTTTATAATGGTCCGCACCGTCGAGGACGCGCGCGGCCTGAAAGCGATATGCCTCAACTGGAACCTCGCCGGCATGATTTTCACCGGCCTGTTTCAGGATGAATTTTTCGAGTGCGTCCGCGAGCTGGGTATCCCGTATGTCCTTATCGACAGCTACATCGACCTGCCCGACGTCTGCAACGTGGGACTGGAAGACCAAAAGGGCGGCTATCTGGCCACCCGCCACCTGCTGGAACGCGGCCACCGCGTTATCGCGTTCGCCTCGCCGTCCATCCGCAAAAACGGCGTTATGGAGTGGCGGCTCAAGGGTTATAAGCAAGCCCTGTCCGAATTCGGGGTCCCCTTTGATCCCGCGCTCGTGTTTGAACAGGATATTTACACATCACCGGAGGAACGCGCGAGCTTGGGGCATATTTTAAGCGAAAAACCCGCGATCACGGGAATTTTCGCGTCGGCGGATATTCTGGCGGCGGGTATTATGGCTGGTCTGCGCGAAAAAGGCGTAAACGTACCCGACGATAAATCCATCGTCGGGTTTGACGACAACTATCTCTGCCGGATAACCTACCCGCGGCTCACCACCATCCATCAGGACACCGAGGAAAAGGGCATAATCGCCACCGAAATGATGCTCGCCCAGCTCATGGGCAAGCCCATCCGCGAAAAGAATATCATCCTCCCCGTGCGCTTTGTGGAACGCGAGAGCGTGCGCGACATCAGGCACTAAAACCCAGCGCCTTAAATCACCGTCAGAAGCTCCCCGAATGTTTGAATACTCCAATCGCCGCGCCCTCCGAGCGCGGCGTCGCCTATTGCGACGGCTTTCATGCCGGCCCGGTGCGCCGCCTCGACCCCCGCGTCCGCGTCCTCGACGACGATACAGCTCTCCGGCAAAACCCCCAAAAACTCCGCGGCTTTCAGAAAAACCTCGGGGTCGGGCTTGGAATTTGTTATGTTGTTGCCGTCCGAAACGGCGTCAAAGAAGCTGTCCATCCCTATTTTCTCAAGAATGAGACGCGCGTTACGACTGGAGGAACCGATCGCCAGCCGATAGCCCCGCTCCCTGAGCGTCCGCAGTGTTTCGCTCACCTCCGCGGTCAGATCGTCAGGCCCCATAGCCTCCAAAAACCCTTTATATGTCCCGTTTTTCTCGTCGGCCAGCTTCACCTTCTCATCGCCTGACAAGCCGGCCGGCCCGCCGTTTTCCAAAACGATCTCAAGGCTCTCCATCCGCGAAACGCCGCGCAGACGGCTGTTCACGCTCTCGTCAAAGGGTATCCCCAGCCGGTCGGCCAGCTTTTTCCACGCCCTGTAATGGTATACGTCCGTGTGGACAATCACGCCGTCCAGATCAAAAATCAGCGCCTTTGCAGACATGCCCGCTCCCCCTTAATAAAAATCTCCACTGTCAGTATAACACATCCCAGCGGAGATTTCCACCAAAACCCCCTATCTCACGGCAATTTAATCTTGATCCCCGCCGTAGGGCGCGACGCCCCCGGCGCGCCGTTTCCGTGTATACCCCCGTCCCCTGTAGGGGCGACCGTCCCCGGTCGCCCGCCGTTCCCAACCCCCGGCGTCCCGTCCCTCTGTAGGGGCGGCCATTGGCCGTCCGCGATTTTTTGCCGTTGACGGCGTGCCGAGGGCGTCACGCCCTACCAAATTGATGTCCCTAATCTTTCTCGCCCTTATCATTCTGCTCGGTATTACGGGGCTTTTCGCCGCCGGTTATGAAGATTTCCTCCGTGACTTGCTGCCCGATTTGCAGCAGCCTGATTACGTCTGTCACTGTGTTGAACAGCGATGTGTACATTTTTTGATAATCTGCCAACTGTATCCCTCCAATCACACTTCATTTGATTCCCTGTGACTGCAATTATACATCATCGGTTTCTCTTTGTCAACACAAATACATAAACTGTTTCACTAACAACGCCACCTCTGTGCCTTATAATTGCACATGGGTGGTGATATTTATGGATATGGCAATTTTCAGCGACCGGCTTGCAAAGCTCCGAATGACAAAGGGCGTATCGGCAAGAGATATGAGTTTGTCAATCGGCCAAAGCGCAAATTATATAAACAAAATTGAAAATCAAAAGGCTTTTCCCTCAATGACGGCTTTTTTCTATATCTGCGAATACCTTGAAATTACGCCCAAGGAGTTTTTCGACGACGAAACGCGCAACCCAACGCTGCTCAACGAACTGTTGAGCGAGCTGCGCGGGCTGGACGACAATCTGTTGCAAAACATCCTCGGCATCGTCAAAGGGCTGCGGCCCGCAAACGCTTCCGCGCGCAGGAAATAATCAGCCTCCAACGGGCCGCCGCCCTACTTTTTCCTGCGCTCCGGCCTTACAAGACACCCCTTCCCATACCCGACCAAATCCCCGCGCCCCGCCGCGCGCAAAGCGGCAATCACCTGCCCGCGCTTATCCGGGCGCTTCCATTGCAGCAGCGCGCGCTGCATGGCCTTTTCCCGTTGCGAACGCGCGACATAAACGGGCTTCATATCGCGCGGATCAAGCCCCGTGTAATACATACAGGTGGAAAGCGTCCCGGGCGTCGGATAAAAATCCTGCACCTGTTCGGGATGCCGCCCGCTGCGGTGCAGCGTTTCGGCAAGCTCCGCCGCGTCCCTGAGCGTACAGCCCGGGTGCGACGAGATCAAATACGGCACGATAAACTGCTTTTTCCCGTAACGCTTATTTATCTCCGCATACTTTTTCTCAAATTCAAGAAACTTGTCCCATTTCGGCTTATTCATCAATTTCAGCACATGCGCCGCGCAATGCTCCGGCGCGACCTTCAGTTGCCCGCTGATATGGTACTTTACAAGCTCCGTCAGCAATAATCCATGCTTATCGAGCAGCAAAAAGTCATAGCGCAGCCCCGACCGCACAAATACTTTCTTAACATTGGGAATTTCCCTGAGTTTCCTCAACAAATTCAAGTAATCCAGCGAATCGGTATTCAAGCTCGGGCAAGGCTCCGGCGTCAGGCAAGAGCGCTCCCTGCACATCCCGCCTTTTTTCCCGCATGCGGAGTGGCGGAAATTAGCCGTCGGCCCTCCCACATCATGGATATACCCCTTAAAGTCCGGCATCTCCGTAATCACGCGGGCTTCGTCAAGGACCGACTCATGCGAGCGCGCCGACACGGCGCGCCCCTGATGAAACGCGATCGAGCAAAAGCTGCACGCGCCGAAGCATCCACGATTGTGAATGATCGAAAATTTCACTTCCTCAACCGCCTTTATGCCGCCCCTATAGGACGGGTGCGCCATGCGGGCGTACGGCAGCTTCGCAAATCGGTCCAGCTCGGCGGACGACAGCGGCGGCGCCGGCGGATTTTGCACCACAAACTCCTGCCCGTGCTGCTGGACGACGACCCTGCCCGCCGCCGCGTCCTGCTCGCCGTACTGCGTCATAAACGCGCGGCAATACGCCCGCTTGTCCGCCGCAACCGCCTCATAAGGCTCGCACACCGCGACAGCCCCATCAGGACACTCGCCGGAACGGTAACATATTCCGCGCACATCCGCATACGACTTCCCCCGTTTCAGCCTCGCGGCAAGCTCCAGCACCGCGCGCTCCCCCATGCCGTAGACAAGCACATCGGCGCCCGCGTCCATCAGATACGACCGGCGCACCGCGTCGTCCCAATAGTCATAGTGCGCAAAACGCCTCAGCGACGCCTCCAGCCCGCCCAGCACTATCGTCACGCTCCCGCCAAACGCCTCCCGTGCCATACGCGAATAAACCAAAGCAGCCCTGTCGGGTCTCAGACCGTCGGCAGGGCTGTACTCATCGCCCGTGCGGCGCCTTTTCGCGGCGGTATAATTCGCCACCATCGAGTCAATATTTCCGCCGGTAATAAGCGCGGCTATTCTAGGTTTTCCCATATTTAAGAAATCATTTTCGCCCTGCGGCTGAGCCAAAACCGCCACCCTGTACCCGTCAGACTCTAAAACGCGGCCAATAACGGCCGCGCCAAAGCTGGGATGATCGACATACGCGTCGCCCGTAACAAGCAAAAAATCGTAGTAATACCAGTCACGTTCAAGCATTTCCGCGCGCGAAACGGGCAGAAAATTCACTCCCATTTCTTCGACGGCTCCATCGGCGGTATAGAAATATCCATCGACAAGAGCAACAACGGGCATTTATACCCGTTTTCCACTCCAAACTGGACAAATCCGTGCTTTTTATAGAAATATAATGCGTGTTCATTCGATTCCGCGACGCGCAAAACAACATGCGTCCTCCCCAATTTGCGGTAAAACGAAACGGCGTGTCCCAACAACTGCACACCCAAGCCCTTCATCCTGTAGCGTGGCTCAAGATAGCAAAACGAAATATGTCCCGAACCGGGCCTCAGGCTCACCTCGGCATCAAGCTGTAAAATCCCCGCCGGCTCGTCCCCGTCCATGGCAAACACCACGGCTTGAGGGTGCAAAGCCTGCTGGCGCCGCGCTTCATCAAGAAACAGCTCCGAATCATAGCGGCTCAAATCGCCGTAAATCCCAAGCCAGGCGTCGCGGCGGTACGCCTCCACCCTGCCCGTCTCCCTATCAAAATCGGGGGTACGGAACCAAAACCCCCTGTCGATCATGCCCGCGCCCTTTCGCCACCATGTCTGCCGCGCCAGTGTGGACAGCTCACCCAAATGACTGTTATCAGCGTATAACTCAACAGAATACTTATTATTCTCATAATTAAGAATCGACACCGACGTGTTGTCCCCATGCGGCAACGCGTTCATTTCATCCATGCTCAACCTTGATATACTGGTCATCATCGATCTGGTGAACATCCCGTGACTGACAATGGCGATAACGTCGCCGTCCTCATGCCGCGAAACAATTTCCCGCAAAGCGCTCATGCCGCGCTTAATAATGTCGTCAACATTTTCCGTGCCGTCAAGCGCAAACTCCCATGGCCGTAAAGAAAAAGCCGCACCCTCGTCCGGCCATTTCTTATGAAGCTCCACCCACGTCAAGTCCTCCCACGGGCCCAAATCTATCTCCCTCAGGCCCCTGTGGGTCGTTACGGTAAACCCCCGGGGCGCGGCAAGCGCGTTGGCGGTACACCACGCCCTGTATAAATCGCTTGAATATACCGCGTCTAATTTCACGCCGTCAAAACGCTTTTTCAGCGCCCCAAGTTGCGCCTTGCCGTTCTCCGTGATAAGGCTGTCATATTGCCCGTGACAGCGGCGGTACAAGTTCCCCTCAGCCTCGCCGTGACGGATCCAATAAATCCTCATATCTCGTTAAACCCCAATCCCGTTATCAGCTTAGGGTAAAAATACGTGGATTTCTGCGGCATCTTCTCGCCCGCCAGCGAAAATTCCCTTATTTGAGAAATCTTTGTTGCTGCAAGCATAAAAGCGCACTGTCCCTTGCCGCCATCCACCATTTCCACGGCCTCGCCCGCATCACGGGTAAACCCCAGCTTGTTCTGCGCGGAAAGCGTGTCAATGCCAAAATACGGCTCCAGTATCAGCCCGTGCAGCATCGCCACGTCGAGCCCGCAGTAGGCGGCGCTCCGGCCGCCGTCAAACGTGAACAGATAACTCCTGCCGTTATGGTACATGATGACCGCCCCGTCCGGCGGCTCGCGCAGCTCTGTCTCCTCAACACTGCAAACGCCTTGCGCGGCCTTCAAAAACCGCTCCGGCACCCCCGCGTCACAGTCCGTGACGACCCTGTGCGTCGGCAAAACCACAAGCCCCGGATCGTTTATGTCAACCAACGTCGCCATGACGAAATCCCCGCCGTGACGCCTGCGGTATTCAAGCGCGGTTTCATACCTGTGGTGCCCGTCGGCTATAAAAACCGGCGTATCCTCAAGCGCGGCGGTCAGCCTGCCCTGAAGTCCTACGTCCGTTATTCGCCATAGCCTGTGCGCCGTGCCGTCCGGCATGGTGAACTCAATCTCAGGCGCCGCCTCCGAAACCGCGGAAAGCACCTCGCCCGCCGCGCCGGCGTCATCATACAGGCCGTATATCGCGCTGAAATTACAGCCCGTGGCCTCCATCAGCGCCAGCCGGTCCGCCTTGGCCCTGGACATCGTTTCCTCATGCGGCAGCACCCTGCCCTCGCTGAACGGCGACAGCTCCATCCGCGCCGTAAACCCGCGCATAGTATACCTTTTCTCATTTATGGAAAAATCCATCTCCATCATATAATAGGCGGCCCGCTCGTCGCGCCGCAGCACTCCCTGAGCAAGCCAGGCGTCAAGCCGCGTCTTCGCCGTCTTATACGGCTCGCCGCCCAGCGGACGCTCCAAGCGTATCGCGTTATACGGCCCGCGGCTCTCAAGCGCAAGCTGCTCCCGCTCCGAAACAACGTCATAGGGCGGACAGCAAAGCGTGTCCCAAGGCCCCGCGTCGCTATACATCAGCGCGTTAAACGGGCATATCTTCGGCATCGTCTACCTCCTCTGGCATGTCCATGGCTTTCCCCGCCATAGCCGGGATCGCGGCAATATAAAGCGCCGCGAACAACATCCTCATATACTCCGCGATATTGCCGGACTGAAGCGACACGGCGCTCGGGTCGATTATCTTCGCAACATAGGGCGACAGCCCGCTGACAAGCGCGAAAAACAACCCCATCCCCCACGCGAAAGCCAGCAGGCGCCTCTTTTTCTGTCCGAAATAGATGCCCGCAAACGTACTCGCGGCAATGGAGAAGAACAGCACGGCAAGGAAATCAAATATATAGCTCAGCACAACCGGATTCGAGGCGTTCTTAGCGAACAGCGTCAAAAACCAGAACGTGCCCCAGAACACGGGTATCGTCGCAAACAGCCCCAGCGTCAGCTTGCCGGTGTTCCGCGACGCCGCCAACAGCATTATGCAAACCGCCGAAAGCAGGCTCAGCCCCGCGAGCGCGACCTGGGTTATCGTCGCGCCGCCGCCGAGTATGTCTATAATGTCCAAAAAGCCCGACGCGCCCAGTATAACCGCGGCGACAAGCGCCGTCAGCCCCGAGCTGCCGCCTGTCACGGCGATCCTGTCAAATTTAAGCGACAGCGCGTAAACCGCCGCCAGCAGATTCAGCCCCAGCAGTATCCACGTAAGATAATGGAACGGCTCGGCCAAACCGGTATACCTGTCAAATACCACCCCGAGCGACAACGCCCTTACCACCACGGCGGCCAGCGTCACCGCCGCGAACAGCATAGCCGGAACATTAGGCTTCTTCACGCAAACACCCCTTTATCCTCTCGCGTCAAGCGGGACGTAATTTCTCTCCTTCGTTATCGGGCGGTACGCCGGACGTATGATACGCCCGCCGAACAGGGCTTCCTCTATCCTGTGCGAGCACCAGCCCACCATGCGCGAAATCGCGAACAGCGGCGTGTACAGCTCGGGCGGTATGTTCAGCATAGAATAGACAAAGCCGGAATACATATCGACATTGGCCGCTATTATCTTTGTGTCGTTTTTCACCTTAGCGAATACTTGGGGCGTAAGCTCCTCAACGGCTTCTATAAGCTCATATTCCGCGAGCAGCGCGCGCGACGCCGCCAGCTTCCTCGCAAACTCCTTCAGCACGATGGCGCGCGGGTCGCTCAGGGTATAAACCGCGTGCCCCATGCCGTAGATAAGCCCCGAACGGTCGCCGGCCTCCTTGCGTATTAGCTTGGCAAGATACGCGCTCAGCTCGTCGCGGTCCTGCCAATCCTTAACGTTCGTCATTATATCGCGCAGCATAGCGATGACCTTGTTGTTCGCGCCGCCGTGCCGCGGCCCCTTCAGCGAGCCTATCGCCGCCGAGAGCGCCGAGTAAGTGTCGGTGCCCGAGGAGGACAGCACGCGCGCGGTAAAGGCCGAGTTGTTGCCGCCGCCGTGTTCCGCGTGCAGCACAAGGCACAGGTCAAGCATACGCGCCTCGTCGTTTGTAAAGTACCCGTCCGGCCTCAGCATATGCAGAAGATTCTCGGCAAGCGCCAGCCCCTTTTGCGGGCGGTGCAGGAAAAGGCTCTCATGGTCGTAATAATGGCGTTTGGCGGCAAAGGCGTGACCGACTATGGTAGGTATACGGGCAATAAGCTCCAGGCTCTGCCTTATAAGGTTCTGCGGCGAGCAGTCGTCTGGATTCGGGTCATAGGAATACAGCGCCAGAATACAGCGCGCTATTTTATTCATAACGTCTTTCGACGGCGCTTTCAATATCATATCCTCGGTAAACCTGTCCGGCAGCTGCCTCAGCTCGTCAAGCAGCGAAGTAAACTCCTCAAGCTGGGGCTTAGTGGGCAGATCGCCCATCAGCGTCAGATAAATCGTCTCGGCAAACCCCAAACGCTGTTCACTCATAAATCCGTTTATAAGATCGCGTATCTCTATCCCTCGATAAAACAGCTTCCCCTCCACCGGCACCCGTTCCCCGTCAACTATAACCGCGCCCTGAACACTGCCCACGCGTGTTACCCCGGCAAGAACCCCCGAACCGTCGAGGTTGCGCAATCCTCTGTGCACCTGAAATTTCTCATAGATCTCCGGGTCAAACCTGTTCTTTTCAATGTACCCGTCGCATATTTTATTAACAAATCCGCTAAGCCTGTCGCTCATTGTTCCACTTCCTTTCGATCGCAAGTTTATCCGTATCATTGTACAGCAAGAATATGTTATTGTCAATGGAGAATTGCGCTTATGAAACAGATATTTTTTGTGTCGCTCTTTTTGCTGCTGGCGGTATTCCTTATTCCGCTTGCCGTTATACCGGACGAGCCTCTGATCTCCGTTCCCGCGGTGGACGGCGACGATAACGGCGTCCCGTATGAGGAGGCTGTCCCCTATCCCTCGCCGGCGGACGACTATCCGTCGCCGGAGCCGGAGGAGGCGACGGCTTCGTTCGATGAGAGTATATACGTTACCGTCAGCATATCGGGCGCGGAGACGGACCTCACTCTGAGGGAGTATCTGCGCGGTGTTCTGGCGGGAGAGATACCCGCGTCGTTCCCCGAGGAGGCGCTTAAAGCGCAGGCCGTCGCGGCGCGGACATATATCATGCGCGACCCCGACCTGTTGTTCTGTGACGACCCCGGGCACTGCATGGCATACTCCACGGGCTTTGATTCAAGGCTTGACGCCGCCGTTGAAATGACCGACGGCGAGGTGCTGGTCTATGACGGCGAGCCGATACTGGCCGTGTTCTTCTCCGCCGCCTCGGGCAGAACAGAAAACGCCGCCGATGTTTGGGGCGGCGAGTATCCTTATTTGATTGCCGTTGACAGCGCGGGGGACGAGGCTTCGCCGCGCTGGAGCGACACGGTAACGGTCGCGCAGGATGACTTTTGGGCGGCTGTTGACCTGCCGCGCTCCGACACGCCCTTCGGTACGGTCACGCGCACACCCTCGGGCGGCGTGTCAACCATTGAGATAGGCGGCGTGGAGATACGGGGCACGGAGATACGCAGGCTGTTCGGGCTGAACTCAATCAACTTCACTGCGGCGCTGATAGGCGGCAGCGTCGTCTTTGAAACGAAAGGTCACGGCCACGGCGTTGGTATGCCGCAGTGGGGGGCGCGCGCGATGGCGCTGAACGGCGCGGGGTACGGGGATATTCTGTGGCACTACTACACGGACACGCGGCTGGAACGGCTGCCGCCGCCATAGCATAGGCGGTCTGCTCATTGTTTCACGTGAAACATTTTGGGGGGGCGGACATTGTTTCACGTGAAACATTCGGGGGGGAGGGCATTGTTTCACGTGAAACATTCGGGGGCGGACATTTCACGACATGTTTTGGGAATTTGATTTCGCGGGGCTATTGAGAGGGAATTTGTGATACAATACTCGTTTGCGGACATCAGCCTAATCGTCGTCCATTAGTTTTTGGATTTGCGCCTCGACGCTTTCAAAGTTGCTGTCTATGAACAGGATGTCGTGGATTTCCTCTAAAGCGGCGGCGGTTTCACGCGACCACGGCTTCGCTTTCAGCCGGTCGAGCGCGGCGTAGGCCGACGCGTCGTCATAATCCTCGCAGGCGGTCTTTATGATAAGCAACTGCTCTGATAGATAAGCCCTGTCTTCCTCGGGGGATTCGGAATCGTCCGCCGGTTCAACGGCGCCCAGCTCGCTTATCAGCATCTCGAGCGACTCCACAAAGCTCTCGCGGTTGGCCGAGATAAACGCCGCATCGCCGGTTCTGCCGGCGTTTTCCAGCGCCGCCGCCGCGCGGGACAGCCCATCCTTGCCGATGTTGTTCAGCGCGCTCTTCATGGCGTGAGCGGTGACGATAAACAGCTTCATGTCGTCGATTATGTTTGCTTTGCGCAGGGTTATAACGGCTTCCTCGGCGTCGCTAAGGAACAGCTTGAGCAGCTTTTGGGTTTTCTCGGGCTGCTCGTCTTTTACCTTCAGCTTATACTTGGCGGCTTCCTCGGGGTACTTGTCGCGCACGTATTTGTTCAGGACGGCGTTCAGGTATCGGATGTCTATGGGTTTTGGGATGAAATCGTCAAAGCCGTTTTGCTTGAACACAATGTCGTTGCCGAGCAGGGCGTTTGCCGTGAGCGCGACTATTGATCCGTTGTATCCCAGCTCGCGGAGGCTTCGGGTGGTTTCTATGCCGTCCATTTGGGGCATCATGTGGTCCATGAATATGATGTCGTAGGCGCCGCCGGACTTTATTTTGTCAATCGCCTCGTATCCGCTCAGCGCGGTTTCGATTTGCAGGTCGTAGGGCAGCATCAGGCCCTCGGCGACGAACAGGTTTGAACGGACGTCGTCTACTACCAGCACTTTGCCGTATGGCATGGGGTAGTGGATGATCTGGATGTTTTGGAAGCGCTTGTCGCCTGAGAATTTGAAGTTGCGGATTTGGTCGGATAGCTCTTTGCCGATGATTTCATCGTTTACGGGGTCCTGTCTGACGGTCGCCGTGAATTTGCTGCCCGAGCCGTATTCGCTCTCGGCTTCGATTGTGCCGTCCATCATTTCGACGAGCTGTTTGGTTATGCTGAGGCCGAGGCCGGTGCCCTCGATATAGCGGGTTGTGGAGGCGTTGAAGCGCATGAACTCCGTGAACATTTTGGGCATATCCTCCGGCTTTATGCCGTGGCCGGTGTCTTCGACGACGAAGCGGAGCATGAGGCTGTCCTCTTGCCGGAAGTGGCTGACGGACAGTCTTACGCTGCCTTCGTCGGTATATTTTATGGCGTTTGACAGCAGGTTTGTGAGGATTTCTTTCAGGCGCAGCTCGTCGCCGCGCAGCCATAGCGGCAGGTTTTCGTCGATGTCGAGGAATAGCTCAATCGGCTTTGAGCCGATGCGGATGATGTTTAGTGTTACCGCGTCGTTTATGAGGCTGGGCAGGCTGTATTCGATGGGGTTTAGCTCCATTTTTCCCGTTTCGATTTTTGACATGTCGAGGATGTCGTTGATTATCGCAAGCAGGTTGTTGCCGGCGTCGTAGATGTGGTCCCAAGCCTTTGAGTACTCGTCCGGCAGGTTGTTTTTTTGTAGCTGCATTTGTGAGATGCCGACGATTACGTTCATCGGGGTGCGGATCTCGTGGCTCATTCTCGCAAGGAATTCAGACTTTGCGCGGTTGGCAAGCCTTACGGCTTCGAGCTGTTTTACCTCGGCGAACATTTTTTCCGTTCGCGCGGTCATCTCGGTTAGGCTGCGCTCTAAAACCTCAATCTCGTTGCTTGAATGTGTCCGGGGTTTTAGCTCGGATTGAACGAATAGCTCCGGCAATTCCTCGCCGGGGCGGTAAGACGATATGCCGTTTACAAGCTCGCGGACGGGCGAAATAACGAGCCGCCGCACAACGTAAAAGCCCGCAGCGGCGAACAGCAGGGAGTTCAGCAGAATGAGAACGCCCAGCACAGCAAAGACGAATACGCGTTCCGCCAGTATATCGTCTATGGCGATGGAAACGTTTGCGTGAGCCGCGGTGCTGCCGTCCTCACGGTAAATCGGTTCGACCGCCGTAAACAGCCGACCCCATTCCGTATCGACGGTGAACGGCTCGACCCGTTCCTCTCTTGCAAACGCCTGTATTAAGTCGTCGTACTGCTCGTCCTCCAGCATAATGACATAGCCCAGATCCACTTCCTCGTCCGCTTCGTCCGCGTCAAAAACAATGGTTTCAACCCTGCCGGCGACCCGCGAAATATAGATGTATGTGACGCCGCCTTCGCGCTGCTGAACCCTTAATTGTTCTAATATCCGGTGGTATTCCTCATCTTTCTCAAGAGTAAGAAGATAACGGTCAACCGCCTCGCCCTCTACCATGGAGGCCGCGATTTTTGCCAGCATAACCGCTTTGCCCGTATATTCTGCGTCTATGCGGTCCTGATAAATAAGTGATAAAAAAGTCATCATAATAATTCCGATAGACAGTGAAAGGCCGGCTAAAATTATCATTAAGCGGAAGCTTAATGATTTCCCCCATGATGAGAAGGATGGTTTATTCGGTTTTTGGGGACGGTTTTTCAATGATAATCACTCCTGCCGGTATAATAATGGCTCTCTCTTTTTATGCCAGATTGCCGCTGAGCGTTAATTCCACCCAAAACTCCTCGGCCACGTTCAGAAAAGCCTCTACAATTTGCGGGTCAAAATGCAGGCCGCTTTCGCCGCGTATGATTTCCACCGCCTGCTCATGGGAAAAGGGTTCTTTATACGGGCGCTTGGAGACCAGCGCGTCATAAACGTCCGCTATGGCCATTATGCGGCCCTCCAGCGGGATCTCCTCGCCGCGCAGCCCGCGCGGATAGCCTGTGCCGTCCCATTTTTCATGGTGATAGGCGGCAAAGCGTTTTGCGTGGTGCAGAAAGACGTCGTTGTCCGTTCTTTCGATGATGCGGCTGATGACCCATTCGCCGATTTCACAGTGGCGTTTTATGCTGTCAAATTCCTCGGCGGTGAGCTTGCCGGGTTTGTTCAGTATCAAATCGCTTATTCTGATTTTGCCGACGTCATGCAGCTGTGCCGACGGTAAAAGTATGCTTATATCCCACGCTGAAACCTCGTCTTTGTAAACTCCTGCGCGGAGAAGCTCTTTTACGATAAGCCCGAGGTAAGCCTGAGTGCGCTCAACATGGCCGCCCGTTGTTTCGTCGCGCGTTTCGACCAGGTCGGCGATAACGCTTATGGTCGCGTTGTGGATGCCGCGCAGGGCTCTTTGGCTCTCTTTTATCAGCTTGTCTGTTTCCAGATGTGTTTCTATCCGTTTTATCAGCACGGGCGGCGAAATGGGCTTGCTGATAAAATCAAGCGCGCCCATTTCAAATCCGCGTATTTCGGCTTCCGCGTCGTTTCTTGAGGTGAGGAACACCACGGGGATCGCGCGCCATCTCTCGTCTGATTTAAGTATCCGCATGGCCTCGAAGCCGTCTGTTTCAGGCATTTCGATGTCAAGCAGGATCAGGTCGGGCGTGATCCTCTCGGCTATTTTGAACATTCTTTCGGCAGACAGCAGGGCGTATGTCCGGTAGACGCCTTCTAAAGCGGTTTTAGCCGAATACAGGTTGGATTTGTTGTCATCGACTATAAAGACGGTTTTCATATGCGCCTTGCTCCTTTCACCGCGCCGCAGGATATATTCAGCTCAACATAGCTTTTAGTGCCGCTAGCGTTTGGGCCGCCGACTCAAAATCGTAATCCTCTATTTGCCGCGCAAGCTCCTCCGTGCCCGGAACGGCGCGGATTTCGCCAAGCAGGTTCACACACGCGGGGTTTATGTTTTCAAGCATGGGCGCCAGCTTATCGAACAGCTCCAATATCTGTCCGGCGTCCATAGGCTCGGGGCTGTCTTGCGGCGCGGCGGATTTGTCGAGCAGCGGGCTGAGTTCCTTCAGCACCAGCGACAGCTCTTTTTTCAGCAGCTTCATTTTATTGTCCCAAACCGCGTCAAGCCCCTCTTTCAGCAGAATCTCGACTTCATAGGCGGCGTTTTTCAGTTCGGTTTTCCCGATAAGCCCGGCGTTACCTTTCAGTGTATGCGCCAACCTGTGCGCGAGTTTCATATCTCCCGCGGCGACCGCCTCGGAAATTTCGTTGTGAATTGTCCGGTTGTTTTTTACGAAGTTAATCCGCAGCTTGCGCTGTGTTTCCGCGTCGCCGCGCTCATCGTCGCCTATAGTGTCAAACCCTACGGGCGTGAGATATTTAAGCAGGACGCGCCATAGCTCCTGAGCTGTGAACGGCTTGCCCAGGCAGTCCGGCATACCGTGCTTTTTGTATTTCTCCAGCTCGCCGCTCATTACATTTGCCGTCATAGCGACTATGGGCGTGCCGGTGTTCAGCTCCGATATTTTTGACGCGGCTTCGATCCCGTCCATGACCGGCATGAACATATCCATGAAAATCAGGTCAAACGGGGCTTCGCCTTTTTCCATGCGGGCCTGAACCATCTCAATGCCGGTTTTACCGTTGTCGGCAGTCACCGTCCTGATCCCTACGCGGGAAAGATGTTCGCAGATTACCTCCTGATTCATGGGGTTGTCGTCGCAGATAAGAATCAAGCCGTCGAAATACGGCTTTTCAAATAAGGCTAAATCTTCGCGCTCCGGCTGTTCGCCGCTTGATTCTATTGTGTCAAACAGTATCTCGAAGCTGAACGTGCTGCCGACGCCGGGCGTGCTTTCAACCGCAAGCGTTCCGCCCATGAGCGCCACTATGTTTTGCACTATCGCAAGCCCGAGGCCCGTGCCGCCGTAGTTGCGGGTTGTGCTGGAGTCGGCCTGAATAAACGGCTCGAACACCTTTTCGACCTGCTCCGCGGTCATGCCTATGCCGCTGTCGGATACCTCGAAATACACCGACGCTTTGTCCTCATACACCTCTTTGACAAGCGCCGAGAATTTGACCGTTCCGCCGCTTGTGAATTTCACGGCGTTTGAGAGCAGGTTCATAAGCACCTGATACAGCCGCACAGGGTCGCCCGCCAGCTTTCTGCCGGCTATCGGTTCGGCATAGACGCGCAGGTCGAGCCCTTTTTCTTTGACGGGCGGCAGGATGACCGACTGGCAGCGCGTGAAAACCTCGTGTAAATTGAACGGCACATGCTCCAGCTCCATTTTGCCGGCTTCTATTTTTGAAATGTCCAGTATGTCGTTTATGATGCGGAGCAGCCAGCCAGTGCTGTCTGTAATTTTGTCTAAGTAATCCCTTATCTGCGGCAGTGTGGTGCTGTCTGCCGCAAGCTCCGCAAAGCCCATTATGCTGTTCATCGGCGTGCGGATTTCGTGGCTCATGTTGGCGAGGAACTGGCTTTTGGCGCGGTTGGCAAGCTCGGCGGCTTCATACTGCCTCTGTTTGGTTACGTCAAAAACATAGCCGTCGAGCATAGCGGGCGATCCGTCAGGGTTTTTCTCGGTTACGACGCAGCTTTCCAAAACCCATTTGACCGTGCCGTCCCGCATAATAAGACGGTGGGTGTTTTCAAAGGGCAGACCCTTTTCAAGGGTTTCCATCACATTCTTTGAATAACTTTCAAAATCCTCGGGATGCAGCATTTCCATATACTTATTTACGCCGCCGGTTAATTCCTCCGGCGCGTGGCCCAAAAGCTCTCTGCAACCCTCACTGACAAAGGTTAGCGGGTAATCGGGATATGAATTGAGGCATTGGAACGCCATGCCGGGCAGATTGCCGATTATCGCCTCAATCCTCGACGACATCTGCTGTTTTTCAAGCTCGGCGGCTTCCAGCTTTACGCGCTCGGTTATGTCGGTATGATAGCCCTCTATGATATGCGGCGTGCCGTCGGGGTTTTTCTCGACCACGCGGCTGCGTTCCCAAACCCATTTTTCCGCGCCGTCCCGCGTGATGATCCTGAACGTGTTTTCATAGGGCAGGCCCTTTTCAAGGGTTTCCTCGCTCAATCTTACAACGGCGGCGGTATCCTCGGGGTGGATAAAATCGAAAAATTTAACCGCGCCGTCGCCCAGCATATCTTCCGGCTCGTAGCCCGTGAGCTCCTTGCAGCCCTCGCTTACAAACAGGCAGGGGAAGGCCGGCGGGTTATA
>Ga0099364_10000244_pt1 | contig 89814 bp, 88 predicted proteins | sample TergutTh196P3_FD_73070 | JGI IMG/M metagenome (GOLD analysis project Ga0099364, IMG submission 73070) | Microcerotermes parvus P3 segment gut microbial communities from Pointe-Noire, Republic of the Congo - Th196 P3 | ecosystem: Host-associated > Arthropoda: Insects > Digestive system > Gut ...
GAGGGTAACTGTTCCTCTGGTTGTGTTGCTGACGGTTGTTTTAGCTTCCGCGCTGTCGGCGATTACTTTTACTTCTCTGCCGCCGCCGCCGCTTTCGGTGTTATTCGTGCCGCCGCCACCGCCGCCGATTCCGCCGCCGGAGATGATTTGGTCACGGACAGCTTCACTTTGGCTACCGCCGCCACCGCCGCCGCCGGAAGAGCCGTTGTCATCGCTCGGAGGAGGAGGGGGAGTATCGGAAGGTGTATTTCTAAAAGAAATCGTGATATTTTGATGTGTTGTGCCGTAAGCAGTTGTTATTTTTAAGGGGGCGTCAGACCATTCGTTGTTAACGTAGGGGTCTCCGCCGCCTGTTACAAAGGCAACATCGCTTGCACCTGTGTTGTTAATCCTTACTTGCCTGTCATCACCGGGAGTAACTGTGATTTCTTCATTTTGTAAAAAGATTGCGGAAAAGGTTGCTGTAGCTTTTCTGCCATTTCTGGTAGCTGATGTTGAAGCTGTTACTTCGATTTCGTCTTGTTCTGAGGGGTCACCTGTACTTTTAAAGCCATTTACAGTAAAGTTAATGGAAGCAACTTGACCTGCGAACTGTACGCCGTCCGTTGCGTTGTGCACATCCGTATTCGCTTCTTCACATCCTGTAGAACCAGTGCATGTATGAGCTAATGCCTTTGTAGCCGAAGCTCCGAGGTAGTAATAGCAATAATAAGTTGAAGCACCCGAGCCGTATACTCCCAAAACATGGTCTTCCGTACCCATGCTGAACCAGTCAGCAGTAGTGCCGTCTTTCTTATTGGTTGCTGTTGTAGCTGAACCACCAATGGTAAATATACAATTAGATGAATCAGCTGAGGTTGAATAAATAACATCATCCTCGTTTATGTCGTCCGCGCTTGAAAACAGCGGCGCAATAAGGGTTGCCGAAAGAGCCAAAGCCGAAGCCGCGGCAATCGCCGTTGCTCTTTTGAATAAACTTTTGTTCATAAAAAAACCTCCAAATATTTAAAATTTACGTTCCTTAATCAATCGAAAAATCTCTTGCACTGTACACATGGTCTGCGGTACAAACGCGGTGCAATTCCCGATTGATTTAAACCGTACATATATCATACACGTTTTGGCTTTATCTGTCAAGGGGTTTTTGTATGATTTGGAAGAAATGTGTATGTTTTTTTTTTTTTTTTGTGCAATTTTACCAAAAATGTTGGGGGAATGGGGGTGGTATTATTTACACCTCCTTTCCCGTAATCCTACGAAAATTAACAAAATAACATAAGAAAATTTGTTAAAATTACCTGTATACTTTTTGAACCGACTGGTGTATAATATAAGTGCAGGCAGTGATGCGCTGTATACCTATGCAACCGAATTAGCGTTTAAGCGATATGTAATATCGCCGGTCATAGGGTCCGCCTTCGGGCGGATATTTTTTTAGGGGGTTTTTATGAATATTTTTGTTTATTCTGACGAATCGGGCGTGTTCGATAGTAAGGTCTGCTGACATTATCGCGAACCGCATATATTACTTCGCAAATAATGACTGTCTGCCGGATAACCCCAATTTGCTTATTACTCTTTTTCCGTGATATATAAAACAATAGATTATAACAATTTTAAGGAGGAGCCGACAAGATGAATCATTTTTTAAGCGAGGATTTTTATTTGGGCGGGGAAACGGGCGGGTGCATATATAAGGAATATGCCGAAAAATTGCCTGTAATTGATTATCATAACCATTTAAATCCCGAGGATATAGCAAAAGACCGCCGCTATGATAACATGACGGAGCTATGGCTGGAGGGCGACCATTACAAGTGGCGGTTAATGCGCTGGGCGGGTGTTCACGAGGAATACATAACGGGCGATGCCGCGCCTTATGAAAAATTTAAAAAATGGGCGGCGGTTTTGCAAAAGGCTATCGGCAATCCGCTGTATATCTGGAGTCATTTGGAGCTTAAACGCTATTTCGGCTATGACGGGCTTTTGAATCCCGACACAGCCGAAAGGGTTTACAAGCTTTGCAATGAGCGGCTGGGCGAGCCCGAAATGAGTGCGCGCGGCTTGATTTTGCAAAGCAAGGTTGAGTACCTGTGCACCACGGACGACCCCGCCGATTCCTTGGAGTGGCATGAAAAAACAGCCGCCTCCGGCTTCAGCGCGGGTATCGCGCCGACATTCCGACCCGATAGGGTATTGAATATTGAGGCGGGCGATTATGCGGGCTATATTGAGAGGCTGTCCTCGGTAAGCGGTGTTAATATTAAGGATTTAGACGGGCTCAAAGCCGCGCTGATTAACAGAATGGATTATTTCGAGGAGCGCGGCTGCAGAATAAGCGACCATGGAATTGAATATTCCTACAGCCAAATCGCTTCTGAAGAAAATGCGGCGCAAAGCTTTAATAAAATAATGAACAATCTGCCGCTTGAAGGATTCGGGGGGTATTATTTTAAAAGCGTGCTCATGCGCTTTTTAGCGGCGGAATATTCAAAGCGCGGCTGGGTCATGCAGCTTCATTACGGCTGTTGGCGCAACGCCAATCGGCAGGCGGCAAAAAGGCTGGGCGCAAATACGGGGTTTGACTGTATGAATAATACCACGCCTGTCACGCCGCTTATTAATTTTCTGAATTACTTAGCGGCAAAAAACTGCCTGCCCAAAACAATTCTCTACAGCCTAAACCCAAACGATGACAGGATTTTAGCCTCTGCGGCGGGGGCGTTTCAAGAGGGCGGCATAGTCGGAAAAGTTCAGCACGGCAGTGCTTGGTGGTTCAACGACCATGCAGACGGAATCAGAGCACAGCTGCGCTCCTTAGCAAGTATCGGCTACCTGCCTGCGTTTATCGGTATGCTGACGGACGGGAGGAGCTTTTTATCCTTTTCACGCCATGAATATTTCAGACGGATTCTTTGCGGCTTGCTGGGCGATTGGGTTGACAAGGGCGAATTCCCGCGCGATATTGAAGCTTTGGGGGAGATTGCTTCTGCTGTTTCTTATTATAACGCTAAAGGGTATTTTATTCGCCAAGCCCCATCATTGCAAGAGTAACATTGTTCCTATGCCAGATAGTAGCTACGAAAAAATCATTGTCCATAAGCTTTCTAAAACACGTTGCAATGGCATCTCTGCTGCTCGCTTCCTTATAATTTCTTGAAAGGGTATTGAGCTCGTTAAGATATTTTGCATGTAAAGCGTCAAGGTTTGCCCTTTCGGATTCCCCGTCCGCTATAGAATCAATCTTTAGCGCATTTTTATCCAGCATTGACGCAAACGCGCAGTCGCCCTTTTCCGAGTAATCCTTGCGTTTTGAAAGACCGAAGTGTGAAAGCCTACTGCCGATTTCTGCGAGAACCTCCTCCGAGCGTTTGGGGTCGCCGCCCAAAGTCTCATACATATCGACAAACGCTTTTGCGAATACCGAAGGATTATCGCGCTGAAAGGCTTCGTCTTTGTAATTGTTATAGGTATATTTCAGCCATGAAATATCGGGGGCGTGCGAGGCGGTTGAGTGCCCTATGGCAGGCTTGCCGGGTGAGTCAAGATACTCGTAAGCCTTTAGAAGAAGGTTTGTAAGAATAACGGGCATATGCCTGGTCGAGCGGGATATAATTCCTAAGCTTCCGCCCCTTGGAAGTTCAACATTTTTTATAATGTTCAGTGAGGTTGGGATTCCGGCGAAGCCCTCGTGGGCGTGCGTGTCCGCCAAAACGTGCATAGCAACCCCTGCTTTAGCCATCCATCGAGCAGGCTTGTTTCGTGCTTCTTCTTTTTGTGCTTCTTCTCTTAGGTTGGCTTTGAGTAATTGACACATTCCGCTGTCGGGCTTGGTTACAAAATTTATCTCATCCGAATCAAAGCCTTTTTCAAATACTCCCCCCGGCAGAAAATGAAACGCGCTCCAATATGACTTTAGTACGCCCATATCGGTTAAAACAACATCCAGCATTTCTTGACAGCAAGCGTACTCACTGTAGGTGTAATCATCCACGGCTTGAGCCGCTAAAGCGATTTGCTGCGCTCTGGTAGGGGTGAATTTTGCCATCCGCGCCGCTAAGTAGGTTGCGTATAAATGAAAGTCCTTGTGCATGATATGTTCCTTTCCGCATGACCAAATGAGGGATAGGATTTAGGCAGTGGGGTAATAACACCTCATTCCTAATTCCTAAGCCCTCTTTGCTTGCTTTGTTTCTAGAATTTATTGAAGTCGTAGCTTATGCTTACAGCACCGGAGCTTTCGTTCTCGTTAAGCGTTACGGTTAAATATTGCTGTCCCTCATAATCAATTCCTACGGGGGCTCTTGAAAGCGTAGCCGCGTCAAAGAACGGGTCGGTAATTTCAAGGTCGCATAAAGCTATGAAAACTTTAGGCTTCAAAGCGAAACTTACCTTAAAGTCGGGGCGAACACTGCACAGGAATAACGGCTTGCCGTCCTTCGTTACAATCGCGTCGCTTGTAACCGAGTTTTTATTATGAATTTCAATCGTGTTTTCTTCCGGGTCGGGCTCGGAGCTTTTGCGAACGTCAATTGCTTTATTGTTGCTGAATATCTCCCAAGCGGTGTTGTATTCTGCTTGGATAAGCTTTGTGGAAATTCTGCCGTTATGTCCGATTCCTTTAAAAGCACCTATGCAAACCTCCATAGGTAACAGCACCTGCATGTTAGAGCCGGGGGCGATATGCTGATACTCCCATGCCGCAGTTTTAAAGTTTTTGACGTTAAGCGTTAACGCCTCTTGATAAATCAGTACCTGCTGGGCTTCCTTCAGATTGCTCTTAACACTGATGTTAAGGTTTGTGTTAGCCATTTTCTTTTCCTCCTGTAATTGAGGGCTTTAAGCCCTCTTAAAATATATGAGTAATCCTTGACAGGGGCATTGACAGAATAATTTTAACATGATATTATTATATCAACTATCTTTATATATGTCAAGGACAAACCCCTAAGTAAGAGCTTGCTCCGCCATCATTTTTTTGACCTTCGGGAAATGTTTAGCCGAGGCGAAGCAGCTTAGACCTAAGCCGAATGAAAGCTCACCCGTGCCGTTGTCTTGTTTTTGGACTTCAATTACCCTTGAAAGGTTTGCTATGGTTGAAGCCTTGGTGACTTCAAAATTGGGCGGCAGTTTTTTGATGAGCTTGCTTATGTCGGCTCGAAGCTCGTCAGAGCCGTTTGTGTGGTGAATCCTGCACAGGTGAGTATTTTTTATGGTTTCAATGCAATAGATGTCATCGTAGCGAATCACCTTGAATCCGCCTACTTCCTTCGTAGGGGTCATGATTCCGCCGCAAAGCGTAGTAACGCTTATATATATGCGGTTAAGCTCTTTTTTAAGTATTTCTATGAAGCTTTCTTCTTCATATTTTATGTAGCCGCATATGCTTTCCTTTGATTCCGAGTTGAACAAATCCGCGGCATCGCTTGGGTTTTGGGAAACAATTAAGAATTTCACTCTCCTGTGTTCATTTGAAATTCCGCTTATGAGCTCCCGCCATTTGGAGTAGCCGGGCGTAAACAGGATAACTAAGTAACCGCATTTTCTGTTAAAACATCTAATTAGGCTTGCTATGGTCGATGGTAGGTTGGTATTTAATGACATTCGCTTTAGTTTTTCCTCTGCCATAAGGTCACCTGTTATTCCGCTTAGTTCCTCCGACCTTTCACGGTTTGATGAAAAAATTATAACTTCCAATGTTTTTTTTACCTCCTGCGCTTTGTATTAAGCAATACCCAGTATAGCTTCCATGCACACTAAAAAACATATTGTTGTCATGTAAAATAAAAAAAACGGCATAAAACCGTTCTTTCAGTAAACACATGCCGGTTATAGTATATAGTAAGCACCCTTATATTATTGTAAAAATTTGTCGAAATATGTAATTAAAGATAAATTTAACGATGATACTGTTAAATACTAAATAAGCTTCAGTTAAAAATAGGTCGTTTTTTTTGCAGATTATGACAGTTCTGTGCATAAAGCAAAAAAGGGCTGTATACTGAAACACATAGATTGAACCGCAAATCCGAATAGATGAATGGTTAACCAATACCGCGCTGTCTTAGGTGCACATAAGCAGGGGTAAAGCGCAAAGCGCAAAATAAGAACCTTCATTTCAAGGGGTGCTGTTTGATATGATTATATATCGCCGTTCCTGCGGACGACGGCGCAAAGCTTAAAATTGCCGCAGAGAAAGAGGAAAATAAAATGGCTAATACACACGTTAAAATCCGAGTTAAAAGCAAGCTCGGCACAGCCCAGCAGGTACTGCTTTATCAAGAGGCTAATACTTTAAATGTAAAAAACTTTAAAACAGCAGCATGGGAGCATAAGAAGCTTTCTCCGGGCGCGCAGATGCGGACTACGCTTCCTACGGAAATTTCCGTAGGCTCTATGGAGACCTATGAGCGCGGCAGCAAAATCATGACCAAGCTCATCCCTGCCGAATACAATACCGCTTGGGATATATACAGCAATGACGGTGCTCTGGATATAAAGAAGAGCTCAGAGCCTGCACCCGAGCAGGATACAATTGAAATTCATAATAAAAATGAATACAAGAACTCCGCTGTTGTGTCTAAAAACGGAAAGCCGTTGTTCGCTTGCAGTGTGCGCCCCGGCTTTAAGGTTAGTTTCTCAATTCACCCTAAGCTTTTCGTAGCGTTAAGCGACCTTGAAATTACCGACCCGTTCTTTGATGCGGCTACGATTTCAAGAAAGCCGGTTGAAATCGAATACGAGGGACAGCAGTATCTTACCATCATCCTTAAAGAGAACGAAAGCAGCGGGGAGGTCACGATTGATTATAACTTCGATAAGTTTGAGGATTAGCAGCTCCCCGCTTAAACCCCATAAAATAACCTCCGCTTAACCTTCATTCATTCATTCAAGTGATAAAAAAACAAATACACCCCCCGCCCAAATAACAGGCGAGGGGTGTATTTTATACTTTATTTCAGAACAAAAAAAAAAAACCGAGGTGGCACTCGGTTTTTTTATGAACACTCGCGGAGTATATCATTATTTCCTGTGATTATCATATCACATATAAATAGTTTTGTCAAGCATTTTTGAAATATTCTCTGTTTTTTATATTTTGGAAAACCCTTTGACAAAACAGGAAAAGCATGGTATAATATCCGTATAATAAGTTAAGGAGAGGAAAAAGAACATGGCTAACAGCACAGACCTCAATATCAGAGTTAAAAGCAAGCTCGGCACAACTCAGCAGGTACTGCTTTATCAAGAGGCGCATACTTTAAATGTAAAAAACTTTGCTAATAGCACAGACCTTAAAATCAGAGTTAAGAACAAGCTCGGTACAACTCAGCAGGTACTGCTTTATCAAGAGGTGCATACTTTAAATGTGAAAAACTTTAAAACAGCGGCTTGGGAGCATGAAAAGCTGTTACCCGGCGCGCAGATGCAGTTTACGTTTCCTACGGAAAATTCTGTAGGCTCAATGGAGAACCATGAGCGCGGCAGAAAAATCATGACCAAGCTCATCCCTACCGACTACAATACCGCTTGGGATATATACAGCAAAAACGATGCTTCGGACAAGAAAAAGAGCTCAGAGCCCTCTCCCAAGTAAGCGTTGCTTAAATTTGACTGCGGAAGCCTGTTTTTTAGGGGGGACTAAAGCTGATTCCGAAAATGTGCGAAAGCGATGTAATCTACCTCTATGACGGAAGCTTAGCGGGGCTTTACTCGGTGGTGTATCATTGTGTTTACAGCTCCGAGCTCCCCTTGTCAATAATCCCCGAAAACGAATCCGAGCCTAGTATGATGGAGCAAAAATATATAGAAACCGACAATGAAAAAGCAATTAAAGTCAGAGTTTCAATCCCGAAAAAAATCTCCCCCGGCGCGCTGACCATGGTCGAGGATGTTTTTTTAAGCTGTATGAAAGAAAAGGAATTACCGCTTCTTAAATTTCTGCTTTTGGGCTACGAAAAAGGCGCGGCGGCTATGACCATGCTCGGTCACGTCAGCGTTGCGCCGCTTTTAAAGGCTCAAAGGCATCTGCATCATGAGGCGCATTTACTAAAGGGGTTTATTCGGTTTACCGATTACGGCGGAAGGCTTATAGCGGAAATTACGCCGAAAAATTTTGTACTGCCTTATATATCAGACCACTTCGTTGAACGCTTCCCCAACGAGGAATTTTTGATTTATGATAAAACCCATAAAACCGCTTTTATTTATCAAGGGCGGCAAAAGCATTACGCCCAAATTGACGGCATAGAATATGAAGCGGACGAAACAGAGAAGCATTACCAAGCACTTTGGAAGCATTTTTATAACACTGTAGCAATCCAAGAACGCTACAACCCTAAGTGCCGCATGTCGCACTGCGCTAAAAGGTATTGGGAGAATATGGTGGAGATGAAGGATTTTATTTAAGGAGTTTGCAATATGATTAATATAAGACCTGTAACCGATTTGCAAAATAAATTTACAGAAATTGAGACTATCGTAAACGATGGTCAGCCGGTGTTTCTAACCAAAAACGGATATGGCTCTATGGTTGCTATGAGCATAGGTTATTATTCGTTGCTCGCAAACGATACGGAGCGCAAGCTTATTGAAGCAAGCGAAGAGGCGGCGTCATCCGATGTAAGGTTAACGCACGAGGAAGTGTTTGGCAATATTAGATGGAAGTGCGGCGGCTTATTTACGGCGGCAGGGATTTAAGCGGATTATTATAAAAAGGGAGTATTATTATGTACGCAAAAGTAAACAGCCTGGGGCTTTTCGGGCTTAACGCTTTTTCGGTTGATGTTGAAATTGAAACAAGCAGGGGGACGCCTGCTTTTGATATAATCGGGCTTGCCGATACGGCGGTAAAGGAGAGCAGGGAGCGGATTCGCTCTGCGCTGAGAGCTTCGGATATGATGGTGCCGATTGCGAAGGTGGTGGTGAACCTTGCCCCCGCAGACACTAAAAAATCCGGCAGTGTTCACGACCTTGCAATCTTTACCGCTCTGCTTGCCGTCAACGGCGTGATTGAAGATGCGGAGGGAGGCGAAATCTCAAAATCGGCATTTATCGGGGAGGTATCGTTGAACGGCGATGTGCGACCCGTTAACGGCGTGCTTCCTATGACCTTGCTTGCCAAGCGTTACGGCTATGAAAATATTTTTGTCCCCTCCGATAATGCTTATGAAGCGAGTGTTGTAGAGGGGATTAGGGTTTACGGGGTTAAGAACACGCAAAGCCTTATCGGTCATTTCTACGGTGATAAGCCGCTTGAACCTTTTCCGCCTTATCAAGTCAAGCCGTCCATGTTTTTCGACGCGCTTGATTTCGCCGATGTAAAGGGTCAGCAAACCGCGAAAAAAGCATTGGAATATGCCGCCGCAGGAGGGCATAACCTGCTAATGGTCGGCACGCCCGGCTCGGGCAAATCCATGCTTGCCAAAAGAATGACGGGCATTCTGCCCGCCATGACCTTTGAGGAATCCATAGAAACCACCAATATTCACTCAATAAGCGGCATGATTAACAAGGATTCCCCGCTTATCACCGTCCGCCCGTTCCGTTCGCCTCACCATACGATTTCAACCGCAGGGCTTGCAGGCGGCGGCACAGTCCCCCGCCCCGGTGAAATTTCGCTTTCGCATAACGGCTTGCTTTTCTTGGACGAGCTTGCCGAGTTTGACCGCCCGACTTTGGAATTATTGCGTCAGCCGCTTGAAGATAAAAAGGTAACGATTGCGCGGGCGGCGGGCACTGTTACATATCCGTGCGCCTTTATGCTGGTCGGTGCTATGAACCCCTGCCCCTGCGGGTATTACGGACACCCCGTAAGAAAATGCACCTGCTCTAAAAATCAAGTTATGAATTATCTTTCCAAAATATCAGGTCCTATGCTGGACCGCTTCGACCTGCATGTTGAAGTCGCGCCTGTTGAATTTGAGGAATTATCGCCCGGGGAGGGCTCTAAAAAAGAGGAAAGCTCCTCCGCTATACGCGAGCGGGTGCAAGCGGCGCGGGAAATCCAAAGCCTCCGCTATAAGGGCACGGGAATCACCTGCAATGCCGGGATAACGCCCGCCATGCTTAGCGAAGTCTGCCCCTTGACCGAGGCGGCTAAGCATATTTTGAAGAGTGCTTTTGACAGAATGGGGTTATCCGCAAGAGCTTATGACAGAATCGTAAAGGTAGCGAGGACGATTGCCGACATGAGCGGCGTTGAGGTTATAGACAAGGCGCAAATCGCACAGGCGGTGCAGTTTAGGAGTTTGGATAGGAAGTATTGGAGTTAGGTTATTTGAGGGGCGGTTTTTACATAATTTCCACCTGTGCAATAGGTCAGAATTTTTTCTGTAGGGGACGGGCTCGCCCGTCCCGCAACAAAAAACTCGTTAAATATGAAATATGAAAGTACTTGGTGAAACATATGAAAAAAAAGAAAATCATAATCGGAATTATGATAGGGTTTGCTTTAATAGCGGCATTTCCGCTGTTAGTATCCTCAATGCGTAAAAATGACGCAACAACTATCAAGACGACCTTGGAGGTACTGGGGGAAGATGGGGTTTACCGCCCTGTTGAAAGCAATACGAATCCGAAAGGTGATATTTTTGCGGCGTTAGAAGATGAAAAAGCAATATCTGATTTATTAATCGAATTGGATTGGATTGATGAAGTGCTGATTAGTCTTAGTACCGACAGTTCATCTCTTACAGGCATTTTTGATACAAACCGAGAGCCGAGCCCGCAGGAAGTGGACAACGCTGTAGCGATAATAACATCTCGTGTGGACAGCATAAAGGAGGAAAATGTTTTTATCATCGACAGAAATGAAAAGGTTATTTCTCCCAAGAGGCTTGATTAAATTAGTTTGGAGTTAGGCTAAATGAAAAAAGAAAGAATAACCGCTCTGATTCCGATAGTGTTAATCATAATGATTATGCTGTGCATATTTGAATATAAGAAAGTACATTCACCGTCAGTCAGTATATTAACCGCCCCTCAAATGATGTTTGATGAGATTATTTACGCATTGGATAATGAAGACAGCGAACATCTCAAAAGCCTTTTTGCTCCCCGCGCGCTTGCCCAAACGCCCGACATTGATGAGCAAATAGAGGACTTGATGGATTTATATAAAGGGAAGCTGGCGTTCAATGATACAGTAGGTAGCGGTAGTGCTTCAAGTCATACGCATCAAGGGAGGTATATTTATTTGTATATAAGCCCTCATATAAGCGATTTACGAACAAACAGGGCTTTCTACTCAATGCAGTTCAGCTCAGTCGTTGTCTGCGATGCCTACCCTGAAGATGTGGGTTTGTGGAATATTAAATTAGAGCTAAAGGATAGAGGCGATGTCTGGCAGTTGCGTACTCAAAGCAGAAAAGATACTGTGTGTCGGGTAGGGGTTAGTTATAATTAATAGCAGGTGTGTATCGCTATGTTCAGCGGGGCGGTTTTCCCTATAAGAAAACGCTTATTTTAATGGGGGTAATTTTGATGAGGTTTAAGTATATTCTTCCCGTGGCACTAATAACTTCCATGCTTAGCAGTTGTGTTGATAAAATCAGCGAGGGACTTGGTTTGTTTAATAAAGAGAAAACTCCTTCGGTTAGTATAATAACCGCCCCACAGATTATGTTTGATGAGATTATTTATGCGTTGGATAACAAGGACGCAGAACACCTTAAAAATCTTTTTGCTCCTAATGCACTTGCACAATCGCCGGATATTGATGAGCAGATTGACGAAATAATGGGTTTTTACAGGGGAAGGCTTGTGTCAAACGAATCTTTTAGCAGTGGCAGCGGTTCAAGTCATAGGAAAAATGGAAGATATATTTACCTAACTATAAGTCCAAATATACGCGAACTTAAAACAGATGAGGCTTCTTATTCGTTACGATTTTTTGCTGTGCTTGTTGACGAAGAAACTCCAAATTCCGTTGGTTTATGGAGTATACGATTAGGATTCAAAGATAAGGCGGAAGTGTCTGAGTGCAGGGTAGAGGTTGATTATCCGGGCAGAAGCCAAGACCGTTTCGATTACACCGAATGGCGGGAAAGTCTTTATGAGGACATGAGCCTTGACGAACTTTTGGATAGTGCGGCAACGTATATGAGAGAGCACCCGGAACTTATTCCGAAAAATGCCGTTATAATTTAAGCGATTGAAACATTAATCAAAACCCCCCTATCCTCGCGGGAAGCGCGGAAAATCGCGCCGTCATACAGCCTTATGCCTTGACCGCAGGGGACGGGGTTGCCGAGCGGGGATAAAAGCCCCTCGGCGCAGGAATTAATCAGAAACCATTCGCCGCCGTGATTGCAGACATAGGCTTGCATTGCCGTGTCTGCTTTTTCATCGGGGAAAACATCGGCTCTTGTGTGCCATTTAAAAAGCGGGGTGTTGTTTACAATATCCATTTCGGAGTATTTGCGCCACAGCCCGGCGTGACCGCGAATTTCATAGTTGAGCGAAAAGCGGACAATGCTTTCCTCTTGAAGCCTTGCATTGCAAAACGGACAGACGGGGTTTTTCGGCTCATAAAAAACAAACCATCTCTTTTCACATTCGGGGTTGGCGCATTTTCGGAGTAAATCCCAAGTGCGCGCAAGCCCCGTTTCCCATTCCATAGCGGACGGGCGAAGCCGCGGGTTGTGAAGCCCGTCAACAAAGGCGCGCAAAAACAAGGCTTCAAGAGCAGGTCCCAAAGCCTTTATTCCGTAGGTGTAAGAGGACGGGCGGTTTGATTTATCCTCGGGGTGCTCCGTGAATAATGCTTTTTCACCAAGCCCTAAAAAATCATCCTCCTCGGCGGATTCGGCTGAAAAAATTTTCGGTCCCATAAGGGGGTGGCGGTTGAAAAGGTATTCATAAATCAAAACGGCAAGCGCGTGCAGGTCGGTAACGGAGCAGGGGATTTTTCGGTTGGGGTCACGCCTGTCAAGGTTCATGGTTGAAAGCACCTCGGGGGCGATATACCCCCTTGTCCCCGCGACCTCGGGCGGGTAAACGCCGGGGACTACAAGGGAATCAATATCAATAATAACGCAATTGCCTTTTCTGGGGTCGATTAATACATTGTTGTTGGATAAGTCCGAATGGGCAAGCCCCGCTTGATGCAGGCGGCGGACGGAGCGTGCCAACAGAAGCGAGGTTTGCAGCATGGTGCGGAAATCGCCAAGCTCGGCGCGGTTTAAAAAACGCCTGTTATTTGAGGTGAACCAGTTGCTCTTTTTATCCTTTCCTTCAAGCTTCAGCAATTGGGAGGATGCGCCGCCGAAGAAAAAATCCTTAGGGTAGGAGGGGGAAACAAGCCCGAATTGGGGCGACACGACAATGTCTACGGGCCAGCAGAAGCGTTCCCTGAAATAAGCCGCAACCTTTTCATCATTGCCCAGCGCACCGCCTTGATTTTCCGAAACGGTGGGGTTGTAGCGTCCTATAATAGATTCTATCCGCGAGCGGGTGTTGCCGTCCGCTTTGTGAGGCTCATTATAAAACTGGACAACATACGATTTATCAGGTGCAAAATATGTATATTTCATGCCGCCGCGAGGAGGGTTGTCGGTTATAACATAGGGCAGTGTTTTCCCGCTTGCCAACACGGCGTTGGCTATTCTGTTCATAGTATACTCCTTAAACGCTGGATTTTCACGTAACAGGGTCGCAAACATCAACAACAAATGAGATTCAGCTAAAACACCCATTCCACCTCATATTTTTGAATCTCCTCATCTGAGGTTATAAGTGTCATATTTTCAGCAAGAGCCGCCCCAATGATAAGCCTGTCGAATGGGTCACGGTGATGAAACGGCAGGGTAAAAAGCTTTTCGATGTGTTCGTCCTTTATGGGCAGGACTTCAAAATAATTGTCGTATACAAGTTGGCGCAAAGCCGAGAACCCGCCGGGAAATTTATATTTACCGATATTCATTTTCAGCGCAACCTCCCATAACGAAATAACACTGACAAAGCATTGGTTAGCAGGATTGAAAACATTTATTTTTGCTTTTTCTGACAGCTTAACATTGTTTTCAAAAAGCCAAAGGATTATTTGCGTATCAAGTAAGCATTTCATTCCATATATTCCCTCATTTCGTCAAGGGGAGCGTTAAAATCATCCGCTGTCCACGTTTTACCTTTCATGCAACCAAACAAAGCCTTTCGCCTTTCAACAATTTCTTCGGGCGTTGGGGTGCTCACCCTAGGTTCAAACTCTACCATAACGATATTATGCAAAAAAACACTAACTGCCCTTAAAGACTTTTCGGGAAGCATTTCAATATCTCTGTGTAGCTGTTGCCTAATCTCCATAAAAACCACCTCAATATGTTTTAATATATTTTTTGTATCTATTCATCAGTCACTTTTTTGCGAATAACGCACAATATTTCGTAGGGGCGACCGCCCTCGGTCGCCTAAAAGTGGCAATAACGCATTTATTTCGGGCGACCGGGGCGGTCGCCCCTACAAAATTCGCATCGCATTTGCGTGTCACTCACTTTCTCCCATATCTTCCTTAATCAAACCATTAATATAAGCGTTAAGACTTTTACCCATCTTTTCAGCATGAGATTTAATCTTCTCTTTTTCGCCTTTTTTGACAACAACCATAATTCTTTCACAATGCTCTTTTAACCACTCATTTTTATAAGCTGTTTTGCCTGCCATAAAAACCACCTCAATATGTTTTAATATATTTTTTGTATCTATTCACCAGTCATTTTTTTTTGCGAATAACGCACAACATTTCGTAGGGGCGACCGCCCTCGGTCGTCTAAAAGTGGCAATAACGCATTATTTCGGGCGACCGGGGCGGTCGCCCCTACAAAATTCGCATCGCATTTGCGTGTCACTCACTTTCGCTCATATCTTCCTTAATCAAATCATTCATATAAGCATTAAGACTTTTACCTAATTTTTCAGCATGAGCCTTAATTTTCTCTTTTTCGCCTTTTTTAACAAGAGTAGTAATGCGGTCGTATGCTTTAGCATTATAACGATTTTTTACTGCGCTTGATGTTTTGCTCATATTTATCAACCCTCAATTATACTTTATAAAGTATACAACAAAACTCTGTAAAGTTTATATATTTCGCGCATTGACATGGTTTATAAAGTATTGTATAATATAAATATTCCCTTTTGCGTTTTATTCAGCTTCGCTCAATATCTTCCTTAATCAAATCGTTAACATACGCATTAAGGCTTTTCCCCAATTTTTCAGCATGAGCTTTAATTTTCTCTTTTTCACCCTTTTTGACAAGGGTGGTAATGCGGTCGTATGCTTTGGCGGCATATCGATTTTTTACGGCAGCAGACGTTTTTCCCATATAATCATCCTCAACACGATTTTGTAAATTAGCAAAATCACTAAATATCAAAACTTCGGCTACAAAGAAGCGTTTGCATTTTTATTCGCCCTCTTTCATATCCTCTTTAATCAAATCATTCATATAAGCATTAAGACTTTTACCCATCTTTTCAGCATGAGCCTTAATCTTTTCCTTTTCGCCTTTTTTGACAATAATAATAATCTGGTCGCGATTTTGGGATTTCCACTGATTTTTGTATTCCGTTTTTCCTGCCATAATATCACCTCTAAATTAAAAATTTTGTAAAATATTGTGCAACATTACATGTTGACTTCCTATATAAGATATGATATAATCTTATATAGGATTATACGAAAGGAAGTTTTATATGGATTCTAAAGTTTTTGAAAGATTGGATATACAGCAAATACGAGGATTTTTGCAATGCGGGGAGCTTGAAAAGGCAAGCCCCAAAAGCTACGAGCAACGCATCAGTAAGGCACAAGAGCAAATTAACAAACGCCTTAAAGAGATAATACACAATGAAAAGGAATTCATAGAAGCCGAAAGCGAAGTCAATGATTACGTAAGCGTATGCGAAGATGTATATATGGAAATGGGCATAAAATGCGGCGCAATCTTAATAATGAACCTCCTAAAGCCTTAAACCCCCAACTCAATAACAACCAAAGCCCTGTCGTCAAACGAACCTCTCTGCGAATAATTATCAAGCCAGACGGATAAAGCCTCCGCCTTGTCAACGCCGTGCGTAATACCGAAGCTCTTTAAAGCGGCGGCTTGCCTTGCGCCGTGATTCTCCCATAGCGCGGCGAGGGAAAGCCCTGTTTTTTCCATGACATGACTTGTATATTGCAATGAGTATGAAATATCGCTGTCGTTAACCCAAGGATAGGCTATAGGGGCGGGTATAGCCTTTGCCAGAGCAGGGGGGATTTCTTTAGGTTCATTGCCGTTTTGCAAAATGCCGTTAAGCTCCAAATCAAGATAAAGCCGTAAAAGCTCGTTCTTGGCGGGGTAATAATCATCGGCTACGCCGTCCGACATAAGCAGGACGGTGCTCATTTTGCCCCTTTTTATCATTGTGCGCCTCATAAGGCTGTTCGGCTCTCTGATTTGAGGTGAAATTAAAAACTCCGTTTCTCCGGCAAAGCTTCCGCTGTCGGGCGCGCCGAGCAGGCATAATGCCTCGTCAAACCCCGCCTTGGGGTTGACGGTTGCGATTGCCCCATCGCCGACCTGAACGGAAATTACTAAAAACTCTTTATTAACGGGGATAACCGCCGCGGCAAGGAGTGTTGCCGCGAAGTCGTTTATTTCGGGAACTCTGCCTAGATGCTCAAACATTTTTTCCGAATCGCGGAAATCCGAAAAAGCCTTATTAACCTTATTAAAAGCCTTTTTAAAGCTATTTTGCATAATAGAAGCAAGCGCGCTGCAGGCAGCGGCGAAATCGGAAGAGTCAAGCGGCTTTGACAGCTCGGACAGCAAACCAAGCGGAAGCCGGTTGAATTCGCTCTGGAGCGAATCGGCAACAGCCGCGCATGAAGTCTTTGCGCCGATTCGTGAAAGCGGCTTAGAGCCCGCCCCGTCTGAAACGGCGGCTATTACAATATCGCCTGCAAAGCGGTATTCAACCCAATCATCGCAGTTAGTCCCCTCATGCTTATGCTTTTTACCGCGCACCCTTGCCGCCGTAACCTCGGCGGTTTTATTTTTTCCGCCGCCTTTCATATATTCGGGGTACGGCTCGGGGAAATCGGGGGGCAGCAGGTATTTCCACATAGAGGCGGTATGAGCCGTAACCTCATCGTTTGAGAGGGGCTTTTCTTCTTTTTTACGCGTCATATCAGCACTCCTTTACGGGACAATCACAAAGCCCTGCGGAGGTGGCGGAAGCTCTATATTCGCGCCCGGCTTTGAATCGAGGCTCTTAGACGAGAGCTTTACCGAGCTTGAAACCCAAGCGAAAAATCTGGCTAAATCACCCGACGAAAGGGTGTTCATCATAACAACGCACTCTGTTATTTCTTTAAGCGCGGAGGCATCGGCGCGCGCTCCTGCGGCGCAGGCTATAATGTTAGCGGGCTTCGCACTTTTCAGCTCGGCGGCGGCGGAACGCCACTCATCGGTCGGCGCGCCATCGGTAAGTATGAAAACAAGCGGCTTCCAGTCGCCTTTTTGCGTATCGGTTGACCTACGCACCTCGTTTTTTATGCAATCCGACAAAAGCCGCAACGCCGCACCCAAAGCAGTCGCGCCTCCGGCTTGCAGTGAGGGCTCGTTAAAAAGCATAAGCTCGGTCAGCGGAGCAATCTGCCGCGCTGATGAATTGAAAGTTATTACCGATAAGTACGCCGTTTCCAACGCTTGAGGGTCGCCGCGAAGCTCGGAGAGCAGGGCGCGAACCCCGTGGCGCACGGCTTCAATGGGGTCGCCCTGCATTGAGCCGGAAACGTCAAGTAAAAGATATACAGGCAGTCTGCGCGTAAATTCTGACATATAATTCACCTTTCTTTAGAGCCTGCTCGCTCAGAGCGATTGAACATCATCTTTCAGTAAATTGTTCAGTTCCAGAAGCTCCTTATCAACATCAATTCTGGGGAACAGCACCGCTCCCTTTTTAACCTGAACATTTTCGGGCAAAACACCGAATTTACCCGCGTTTTCATAGGTCGCGTCATCAAGGCTCAGCCCGATTTGCTCCCATATAAGCGGCATAACCGACGGCATAAAGGGATACAAAAGCGTAGAAGCAACCCTTAATACTTCAAGCAGATTATATATAACTGAGGCAAGCCGCGCATTGTTATCGGGGTTTTTAGCCAATACCCAAGGCTCGGTTTCGTCAATATATTTGTTAGCGCGCGATATAACCTTGAAGATTTCCTCCAATGCGTTATTTAACCGCGTTTCATCTATAAACTCGTCAACTTTACCGCGCAAGGCATTAATCATGCCGACAAGCTCATCGTCTATGGCTTCTTCCTTGCGTTCGGAAATCAAAGCTCCTTTGAAATATTTATCAGCCATCGCAACGGTCCGCGAGGTTAGGTTGCCCAAGTCGTTTGCTAAATCGGCGTTAATACGGCGGAGCATACCCTCGTTTGAAAAAGAATAATCCGCGCCTAACGCCATCTCGCGCAGTATGTGATAACGAAGCGCGTCCGCGCCGTATCTGCCGCCTAATATAAACGGGTCAACTACATTCCCTAAGGATTTTGACATTTTAACGCCGTCAAATACTATCCAGCCGTGAACGGCAAGATGCTTAGGCAACGGCAGTTCCAACGCCATCAGCACAGCGGGCCAAATCAGCGCGTGGAAGCGCATGATGTCTTTGGCAACCATATGAACATCGCAAGCCCAATATTTATGAAAATCATCATAAGCCGAGTTTTCAAAGCCAAGTGCTGTGATATAGTTGGAAAGCGCGTCAATCCATACATATACAACATGCCCGGGGTCAAAATCAACAGGAACGCCCCAACTGAAAGTGGTTCTTGATACGCACAAATCCTCCAGCCCGGGGCGGATAAAGTTGTTTACGAGTTCTGAAGCGCGTGTTTTAGGCTGTAAAAAATCCGTTTCGGTTAAAAGCTTTTCCAATCTTTCCGCGAAAAGGGACATCTTGAAAAAGTAAGCTTCTTCTTTAGCATCAATAACTTCGCGCCCACATTCGGGGCATTTGCCGTTTACCAGCTGGGATTCTGTCCAGAAGCTTTCATCGGGCGTGCAGTATTTTCCGCTGTATTCGCCCTTGTATATATAACCCTTGTCGTAAAGCCTTTTGAAGATTTTTTGCACGGATTCGATATGGTAGCTGTCGGTCGTCCTGATATATCGGTCATATTTGATGCCCATATATTCCCAGAGCCTTTTAAAATTCGCAACGATTCCGTCAACATATTCTTTCGGCTGTAAGCCTTCTTCCTTTGCTTTTTGCTCAATTTTCTGACCATGCTCGTCCGTCCCCGTGAGGAACATGACGTCATAGCCCTGCATTCTTTTGTAGCGCGCTATGCTGTCACATGCTACAGTCGTGTAGCAATGCCCTATATGAGGATTCCCCGAAGGGTAATATATAGGCGTTGTGATATAAAAAGTTTTCATAATATGTTCTCCTTAAAATTTACTGACATCAAAACGGGTAAAGCCGCTTTAATTCCTCATCGGGAAGTCCCGTAATTTCTTTCACATCGTCAAAGACAAAGCCTTTTTTGGTCGTGCATATCGCGCATGATTTCAAATGTATGTGTCATAGATTCCGCTTCCCCTTTCACTATAGCCTACCCTAAATCTCTTCAGTCATTACTCTCAATCCTCTTAAAAGCGGCTTTTAGCCTTGCTTCGGCTTTGTCGTAGTCAAAATTGTCAATATCGGAGATGCAGTTGCCGATTGTCGTTAAAACGGTTTCATCGTAATAGCTGTAGTCCTGCACATATCTCAGCACATCGCCTGCGGTTTTAAATTCAAGAGAGTCAAATAATTCCAGAGCAACAATTATTTTTTCCTTTAGCTCCTCTTTTGCAATGGCGGTCTTGATTTGCGCTTCGGTAATTTCAACGTCGGGTGACTTACCGGCATTGAAAAATTCCCCTATACCGGCTAACAGCTCGCCGTAGCTTGCTAAAAGCAAGGGAGTATTATCTTGGATTGTTTTATAGTCCTCCGCTTTTCCTGCGAATTCCAAAGCCTTTGCCTGCTCGGAAAGCGCGGTTGCACCAACGGTTAAAGCCGCACTCTTCAACCCGTGAACCTCGGTTGTATAATTTTTCAGATTCTTTCTGTTGCTTGAATTTTTCTCTATGCTCCGCTTGATTTCTTCCCCTGTTTCATAGAAAATTTTAAGAACCTCCAAGTAAGCTTCGACCTTGCCGCCGTAATATTGAAGCCCCGCCGCAACATCTATCCCATCGATATTGACCCCGCTCGGGTGAAGTGATGCCTTAACCTCCTCCTCCTCGGGCTGAACCAAATCAAACAATTTCTGCACGTTAAGACGGTCCATCTCGCCCGAAGCCGTGTTCTCGTCCTGCTCCTTATAGGTATAAAGCTGAGAGGGCAGCCATTTTTCAAGGATTGCTTCCAGTAACCGTATTTCAATGGGCTTGGAGAGAAAGTCATTTAAGCCGTGCTCTAAAAACATATCCTTAGCACCGCCTACCGCGTTTGCTGTAAGCGCGATAATGGGCAACTGCCTGCAATAGGCATCGCCTTGCGAACGGATAAGCTTTGTCGTCTCTACCCCGTCCATCTCCGGCATCATATGGTCCATGAAAACAAGGTCATAATATCCCGAATTGACCATACGAACCGCCAGCCGCCCGCTGTCCGCTATATCCGCTTTAATGCCGTACATCTGTAAAAGCTGTTGCGTAACCTTTAGATTTACTTTGTTGTCGTCTACAATCAGAACCTGTGCATCCGGCGCGAAGATTGTCATCCTCACGCCCATGTCGGCACTCGTGCTTGCAACACTGCTAATCCTCTTGCTGTCCGCGATTTTTTGCTCTATCATTACGGTAAAGCAAGAGCCCTCTCCGTAAACGCTCTCGACCGTAATATTTCCCTTCATAAGCTCAACCAAGGATTTCGTTATGGAAAGCCCCAGCCCGGTGCCCTCAATTTCCCTGTTCTTCTTCGTATCAACCTGCTGGAAGTTAACAAAGAGCTTACCTATATCCTCCTTTGTAATCCCGATGCCTGTGTCCTTAATTTTGAATTTAATGGAAATCAGATTTCCATTCCTGCCGACATCGCTTACGGAAAAATTAATATATCCCTCTTTTGTAAATTTAACGGCATTGTTCAGCAGGTTAATCAGAACCTGCCTGATGCGAACCTCATCACCGTGAAGCTTGCGGGGCAGATTGGGGTCGATTTCGGAGATGAACTGCACCGTGTGCTTTTTGGAAAGCGCGACCTTAACAATGCTGATAACCTCGTTTATCATACCCATGGTATCATAATTAGACGGCAGAAGCTCCAGCTTGCCCGCTTCTATTTTAGATATATCCAAAATATCATTTATAATATTGAGCATGTTTGATGAGGCAGTTTTAATCCCTTGGGCGTATTTATAATCCTTTTCCTGCATACAAAGCTCTGCAAAACCTGCAATCGCGTTCATGGGCGTGCGTATTTCATGCGACATATTGGCGAGAAAATCGCTCTTGGCAGAACTTGCCCTTTCCGCTCTGAGGCGCATTTTAGTCAATTCCTCAATCTGCTCTTTCTGCGTGGTAACGTCAAAAATAAGCGCGGAAAAGCCGATTACCCGGCGTTTCTTATCGTAAATTTCAGAGCTGCGCTTTTCGTAGCAACGCCCGTCCCTGCTAAACTCTGAATTTTCCATATTTCTGAACAGTTCCGCAAAAAACCGAACCGAAGCCTCGTCCTCTTTCTCGTCCGCGGGAGCTATCATTTTGGAAAACCGCTTTCTCGCCGAGGTGTTCGCGTCCAGTAGCTTCATATTTCGGTCAACTACAATCAGCGAATCCCCCATTGTCTCAATAACACTGTTACGGGCGATTGAAACCACGTCGAACAGATTATATTTATGCACGATATAAATTAAAACAATACAGCAGATTAAAACCGATAAAGAGGTAGGGTCGTAAGCTTCAAATAAATCAAAAATAAACATCGTCTTAACGATTATGGGGAAGGTAGCCGCTACACAAGCCGTAATCATCGAACCAAGCCCTTTAAGCACTTTTTCTCGCAGGGCTTTCACGACTATGCCGTAAATAAGGATAAGCGAGCTTGCCATGGTTACGGGTACAATCGGGTAAAACAGCCCTGTATCGGTTTGGATAACTGTGTAGCCGTTTGCGTTAATTAAGCTGAAATCCCTAATCAGCCAATCGGTTTGCTCAACCATTAAAACTAATATATATATGGTTAAGCTCATGCAGAATATTAAAGCACCCGCCCAGCCCGAGAGCCTCGTCTTGAAAAACCTGTTTAGAAACATGGCGACTAACAGCCCCACAAAGCAAGCGCCCATGCTTTGTATTTTAAACGCCATAATGGCTTCACCTATATCGTCAGACATCATAATCAGAAGCGTTCCGACCGAATTAACAAGCGAAGCTCCGAGCATCAGAACGAGGAATTCCTTATCGGTCGTTCTGATTAGGTAGACACTGATGATTATCAGCGCGAACGATGCAAGGATTGTAATCATTTGCAAAATAAGATAAAACATTAGGCAATGCTCATTCCTCTCCGACGAAAGTATAAGAGTATGCGGATTCAACAAAAACAAGACGGAGACCATTGCAAAGCCCGTCTTGTTTTGTTGCTACTTAAACAATGATTCAAAGGTAATCTTTTCGTTTAAACGCTCTTTGATAGCCTCGCTGAGCCCTAAGAATATATCGGTCAGCTCGGGGTCAAAGAAAACTCCTCTGTCTCCTTTTATAATGTCAAGGGATTTTTCGTGGCTGAAAGGTTCTTTATAAGGGCGGGCGGAGGTTAAGGCATCGTAAACGTCTACAAGAGAAAGGATTCTGGCGCAAAGCGGAATATCCTCGCCTGCAAGCCCTGCGGGGTAGCCCGTCCCGTTCCAGCGTTCGTGGTGGTATAAAGCCATATCCTTGGCTATATGCAGAAATTGCGTGTCGTCACCCTCATCGATTTTGAGCGTATCAAAAATTTTCTGAAACGCATTCGCGCCCATCTGGGTATGCTGGATATTATGCACGCCCTCTATTGCCTCGAAAATCTTCTCAAAAGTGTTTCCGCCGATTTTTGAGTGCGTTTTCATTGTTTCAAACTCTTCTTTATTCAAAGCGGATTCTTTACGCAAAATCGCATCGTTTATGCCGATTTTCCCTATATCGTGAAGCGGCGCGGCGCGAACCAGATTCCGCACATAACCCTCATCAAAAAGGTGGGCGTAGCTCGGATGTTCCGCCAGCGCGTGGATAAAAATTTTAAAGTAGCTGGTGGTGTTCTTAATATGCCCGCCCGTTGTGCCGTCCCTCGATTCCACCATCTCCGCAAAGCAGGTAGACATCACGTCATGCAGGCGTTCTATCAGAAAGGTTTTCTCCGCAACTTGAATCTCCAGCGAAATTCTGTAGGAGCTTAATTCAAGCTGGGTTTCAATCCTCCTTATCATAATATCCGTCACAAAAGGCTTGCGTATGAAGTCAACCGCGCCTAATTGAAGGCACCTTACCTCCATAGCGGATTCCTGCTCCGATGTGAGGAAAATAACGGGAATCCCTGAAAGACTGGGGTCTTCCTTGATTCTTTGCAGGGTTTCAAAGCCGTCCATATCCGGCATATTAAGGTCAAGCAGGATAAGGTCCGGATAAACCTTATTCAAAAACTTTAAAGCCTGCGAGCCCGAAATTGCCAGCGTAAGCTTATACCTATCCCCTAACAGCTGCTCTGCGAATTTTAAATTTGAGGGCACATCGTCAACCGCTAAAATATGTTTCCTCCCGTCGCCCATTAAAACCAACCTTTCAAATCAATCAAGGCTTTTGCTTTAGGGTTTAGGAGACAGGGAGCTTTTACGCCCTTATTCCCGGACCCTCAATCCTCAATCCTCGTTGAATCAATATGTACCTATGGTAATTGTTCCGTCCTCGCTGAGGAAAACCTTACATCTGCGGTTTTCATGCTCAATTTTTTCCGCCTCATCGTTTATGATGATTTTAACGCCCGGATAGAGCACCCCTCTGCAACCGACCGAAAGAAACTGCCTTTTTTTGAGCGCGTCATCTATTTCGGCAACCCGCTTTTTAAGTTTTGAGGCTTCAACGCCCAGTAAAACCTTATGCCTTACGTTATCGCCCAGCGTTTTTTCCTTTTCCTCCGAAAGGCTCTCGGTTTTGCTTTTTTCCCTCAGATAATTAATCACAAGGTTTACATCGTTTACTTTGCGCTCTATATCCGCAATGGTTGCGATTATGTCATTTTTTTCCTTTGTGAGAAGCGCGTTTCCTCCGATGGCAAGCTCTGTTTTGGTATATTTCTTCGTTCCCACATCGCAAACGTCCACGCTGTTTAAGCAAACATATTTGCCGCCTTTCAGCCCGCCGTTATTACCCTTGGTCGAAAGAGCCCCACCGCAGTAAACATCGCATATTACGAAATTCACCGACGATAAATCGCCCTCGCAATGGATTTTTGAATATTCGCAGAAGTTTATGGATATATTGCCCTCTGCTTTAAGCTGTGAATTAATACAGCCCTTTTTAATCAGTATACTGCCTCCCGCTTCAAGAATCGCACCGTTTACGTTACCGTTAACCACGATATTGGATTTTGATATAATTTTAAATCCGGCAGTAACCTCTCCCTTCACCTCGACATCGCCCGAAAAATCAATATTACCGACCGCGGCATCCACATCTCCGTTTACTCTGACGATATTGTCAACGACAAAAGTGCCGTTCCGATAGTTAATGTTCCCCTCGGTTTTTGAAAGAATCTGCAAGCCGTCCTCGGAAAGGGCGGTGTTTGCGCCGATGGTATATTTCGCGGGCTTGCCGGGGATACAGCGCAGTGTATTCCCCCGAACATCAAAGCCGTTTTCCCCCATTGTCGGGAGGGTAATATCGGCAATCACATCGCCGGGCTTTATATTTCTTATCAGCCCCAAGTCTTTATAATCCACAAACCCTCTATCGTCCTCAACGGGGGTAAGGCTTACCTCTTTATCGTAATGATAAGTAATCGTGCCGTCCGTTCCGTTATTAGCGGGAGTGCCCTCGGCAAAGCAACGCTTGGCATCGTAAAGCCCCTCCGAAAGCATTTCCTTTAAGAGCTCGTGATGAATGCCTTGCGTAATCCTCAGCGCGGCGATTTCCTTTAGCAACTCCTCGTATGTGGGAGCTTTTCCTCCGTGCTTAGGCTCTGAAATCATAATGTGGGCTTTAAGTTGATTTTGCTCAACCATAATCTGAACCGTGGAATCTGTCGGAATGTTATGTGCAGCCATAAGAGCAGCCTTCCTTTCTTGCTTGATTGTCAATTGCCGTTAAAAGCTTATGATGAAATTAATCGTGCCGAATGTAAAGCATACGGGCACTATGTATATATTTTCCATATATTCAAGGTCGTATTCTTCATACGCCGTCTGCGGTTCAAGCTCTAATTCATCGCCCTCTTCATTGGAGAAATTCACGGCGTATAAACCATTGTGCAGGTTTAAAAACTCGCTCAAACAGGCAAGGGCGTATTCATCGGGTGCTTTAATGGTCTCCTTTGAAAAACGTGAGGCAAAGCCAACGAGTGCATCGCCCTCCGCGTCAATCACCGAAACGGCGGAAAATTTCCCGTTGATTTTTTGAGCCACGCACCGCGTACAAACCATGCCGCGCAGGTATTTTATTTCCAAGGGAGCGAAATCGTCCCCTACAAAACGAATGAGGTTTTTGAAGAGCAGCGTAAGATACGAGGTTATGTATTTTGAAGCCTCGGAGGATTCTATGATTTCGCAGAATTTCCCGATAAGAAGCTTAATCACGCCATCCTTAACATTATGGAAATCCGCATCGGGAATACTGTTTTGGTTTTTATAGCTCGAAAGCGCAGCCTCAAATTGCTCCGCGCTCATATGACCGCCTTCCACAAGTGCCTGCCCTAACAGCAGATGACCGGGCGGCGGAGCATGTAAAAGAGCTCCGACCTGCTCCTGCGTAAGAAATCCCTTTTCAACCATAACATCGCCTATAAATTTACCGCTTTTCTCAGCTTCCGCGCGCGCCGCTTCCGCTTGAGCGGCATCCACCAAGGCATCGTTAACAGCCAAAGCCTCAAAGGACACGGTTACCTCCGCCTGCTTGTCTAAAGCGTCCATCAAAGCCGCCGCAGAAACTAACCCTTGGTTTAACAGGTAATTGCCGAAAAACTGCATATACATAAAATCCAACCCTTTCCTAAAGGAGATACGCTAAAATAAATTTTTGCCCCGTGGAGGTTCATGCTTTTTTTATAGCTTTTTCAAGCATTTTGAGAAGCACATCCTCTTCAATGGGCTTTTGGACAAAATCAAACGCCCCTGCGGTAATCGCTTCCTTTAAATTACCCTTCGTGCCGGCTGACGACACAATGACGACCTTAGCCGCCGGGTCAATTGATTTTATATCCTTTAAAGCGTCAACTCCGGTTTTACCCGGCATGACAATATCCATAAAAACGACATCGGGGTTGGTTTCGGCATATTTGCTTACGGCTTTATCACCGTCTCCGGCTTCAAAAACTTTTAAAACGCCGAGCTTTTCAAGGCTTTCCTTCATTTGCTTCCTTATAAGCATGGAGTCGTCACATATGAGCACCTTAAGCTCTTTTACAGCCATAAAACACATCACCTTTCAAACTTGATAAAAAAACATAGCCGCTTAATATTAATTATAACTTATATTACTTCATTTTGCAAGGAGCTATAGATACATTTTTAAGGAATTTTTTTGTATAACATGAACAACAACCGTCTTAATAATAACAAAATATTTACATATTTATAATCCTCTTGACAAAAATATGAATAATATGTTATACTAAGCATGAAGAAAGGACTCGTGATAATTATGAAGAAAAAAGAAAACCCGCTGTTCGGGGCTCTGCGCCCGCTGGACGTTGATATTGACGGTACGCTGTCGCGCTTCGTTGAAAACGAGGAGCTTTATGAAAAATTTTTGAGGCGTTACCCCGATGACGGGCTTTTGCCGCCGATTATGGAAGCCTTTGAAAATAAGGACGAGGAAGCCCTGCTTAAAACCCTGCATAAAATGAAAGGGACATCAATGAATCTGGGGATTAACCGCATATCCGAGCAATGCAAGGATATTGCCACCGTTATACGCGGAAAAGAAAAAATCGACTTAACCCCGTTTATCGAAAAGCTTAAAGGTGACTTTAACGAGGTGTGCGAAACCATCATCAATACATAGGAGGCGCGCTTATGGATACGTTACTGGGTTTATTAACGCAAAACGCCCGTCTTAGCGACAAGGAGCTTGCCGTTATGGCGGGTATGACGGAGCTTGAAGTCGGTAAGAAAATCAAGGAATATGAGAAAAACGGCGTTATTGCGGGGTATTCCGCTATCATTAACTGCGATTTGGCGGATAAGGATATGGTTACGGCTCTTATAGAGGTAAAGGTAACCCCCAAAGCGGACCGCGGCTTTGATGATATTGCCGAAACGATTACAGCGTATGAAGAGGTTGAGGGCGTTACCCTTATATCGGGGGCTTACGACCTTGCCGTAACGGTCTGCGGCAAAAGCTATAAGGAAATCGCGCTTTTCGTGGCGCAAAGGCTTTCCACAATTGAGGGGGTTTTATCGACCGCAACCCATTTTTACCTGAAAAGGTATAAGGAAAAGGGGCTTTTCATAGCCGGCGAAAGGGTTGATGAAAGAAGCTTTATAGCTCCTTAGAAGAGGTGTTTACATGATTGATTACGATAAATTAATCTCGGAAAAATGCAAGGGGCTGAAGCCCTCCGGCATAAGGAAATTTTTTGAAATCGCCACCTCGGTCGAGGGGGTTATTTCCTTGGGCGTGGGCGAGCCGGATTTTCAAACGCCGTGGGCAATCCGCCGGACGGCTATAACCGCTCTCGAAAGGGGAAAAACCGTTTACACCGCAAATTCGGGGCTTTTGGAGCTGAGGACTGCCATAACCTCTTGGCTGAAAAGGAAAATTAATGTTGAATATAACGCCGCAGACGAGGTCATCGTTACCGTAGGCGGCTCGGAAGCGATTGATTTAACCATACGCGCACTGGTCAACCCCGGCGATGAGGTTTTGATTCCCGAGCCCTGCTTTGTCTGCTATAATCCTATCGTAGCACTTACGGGCGGCGTTCCCGTTACGATTGAGACCCGTGAGGAAAATCATTTTCGGCTGACCGCGGAGGAATTAAGGGAAAAAATCACCGACCGAACCAAGCTTTTAATCCTGCCGTTTCCGAATAACCCTACGGGTGCTGTCATGGAAAGGCGCGACCTTGAAGCTGTGGCGGAGCTTTTGAGGGGCACTGACATCATGGTGCTGTCGGACGAAATATACTCCGAATTGACCTATACCGGCAGCCGTCATGTTTCAATCGCCGAAATCGACGGCATGAGAGAGCGGACGATTGTGGTAAACGGCTTCTCTAAAGCTTTTGCCATGACGGGCTGGCGGATGGGCTTCTCTGCCGCTCCCGCCCCCGTAACGGCGCAGATGCTGAAAATACACCAATACGCCGTCATGTGTTCGCCTACCGTATCGCAATATGCGGCGGTAGAGGCGTTAAAATGCGATGCCGAGGTAGCGGACATGGTGAGGGAATATAATATCCGCAGGCGTTGGGTCACGAACGCCTTTAACGAGATGGGTTTAACCTGCTTTGAGCCTATGGGGGCATTCTATGTTTTCCCCTGCATAAAGTCAACCGGGCTTTCAAGCGTTGATTTTTGCGAACAGCTTTTGTATAAGTATAAAATCGCCGTTGTACCGGGCGATGCGTTCGGCGATTGCGGCGAGGGCTACATACGGGTATCCTACGCCTATTCCCTAAAACATCTTAAAGAAGCCCTAGCAAGAATAAAGGAGTTTATTGATGGACTTAAATAAAGCACCTTGCGAGCTTGGTGAGCTAAACGAGCTTCGGCTTCTTGCACGGGCTAAAATCAATTTGTATCTGGACGTGACGGGGAAGCGACCCGATGGCTACCATACCATAAAAAGCGTTATGCAGACAATAGCCCTGCACGATATTGTCACGCTCACGCAGAACAACAGCGGAGCAGTTACGCTAAGCTGCTCCGCTCAGTTGATTGCTTCAGACGAGAGCAACATAGCCCACAAAGCCGCAAGGGCTTTTTTTTCCGCGTTGCCGCCCGAGGCACATGTCGGCGCGGGTAGTCTTAGTAGGCTTGGGGCTCTCGGCGGACTGCATATCCATATCGAAAAAAAAATCCCCGCGCAAGCCGGATTGGGCGGCGGGAGCGCGGACGGGGCGGCAGTGCTGAACGGGCTTAACGCTATGCACAATGACATATTTTCATTGACGAAGCTTTGCGAAATCGGCGCAACGGTCGGCGCGGACGTTCCGTTTTGCATAACGGGCGGCACATGCCTCTGCGAGGGGAGCGGAGAAAAGCTCAGTATTTTGCCGCCGCTTGCTCATTGCTTCATCGTTGTTGCCAAGGGTAAAGACGGCATTTCAACCAAGGAGGCTTACGAGGCAATTGACAGAATGGGGCAAGAGTGCCGCGCCCCCGCTTCGGCTGAGCTTTGCATGAACGCTTTTTCGGGGAATATTGATGAAGCGGCGGCGGCTTGCTTTAATATATTTGAAATGGTAACAGAACTGCCGGACGTATTTGAAATAAAAAACATAATGAAAAACGGCGGCGCGCTTCACGCTCAGATGAGCGGCAGCGGCTCTGCCGTTTTCGGTATTTTTACTGATGTTGACATTGCCGGGGCGTGTTGCGGTATGTTGAGGGGGAGGGGTTTTTGGGCGGAGGTGTCGGAGGTTGTTTGCGGGGCACACGGGGCAGATTGCCTATGGGGTGGGTTTTTAGAGTAATTCGATTTTCAATTGTGTATCGTCAATCAAATCAATTTCCTCCTCAATCCCTGCCAAAGTTGAAACATCGTCATACTCAGCATATTCGGCATCTTCAACGGTAAACGAAGCTTTAACCACTGCAAGCCCGCTGAAATGAACGCTCAACTCATGCTCTCCCTCATCAAGTGTATCCAGATATTCGGGTAGGAGCGTGATAATTGTTGAGCCGCTTTGGGCGGTGTAATGTGTTCCTTTGGTTAAGCGGCGACCGTTTATGCGGACTTCTCTGAAGTCTGCGAAATTTTTGTCTGCTATGTAAACCAGCGGGATTTGGGAATGTTTTATGTAGGGGTCATTTTCAAAATGACCGCTGATTTCGGTTTTGCCGCTACTGTTTACGCTCCCTGCCGCGCCGCCGATTCCGCCGCCGCTGATGATTGTATCTCTTACGGAGTTGCCGCCGCGGTTGTTATTGTTATCATCATCGTCATCATCGTGTATAGCAGGGGCGGGAAGTTCATGTATAGTGAAGTTGCTCAATTGCCCAACTTTCTCATATTCTTCCATTGCTCCTATGGGGACATATATTGTGATTTCGCTGTTGCTTTGATAAAACACATAAATGTCGAATGTCGGCGGGGTTTGTGAATTGAATGTTATCGTAAGCAGGTTTGTTGTATTCGCAAACGCAGAATTTCCTATGCTCGCAACACTTTTCGGTATTATAACAGAGGTTAGGTTTACATATGCAAACGAATCACGCCCTATGCTTGTAACACTGCGTGGGATTGTGTATCTTGTTCTTGCTTTCCCACCCGGGTATTTGATTAGCTCGGTTGCGTCTTTGTTGAACAATACGCCGCCAATATCTGAAAAATTGTTGTTAGCGGGTGCAACGGTTATTGAGGTTAAGTTTGTGCAATTAGAGAATGCTAAATCACCTATGTTGGTAACGCTCGCCGGTATGGTTATGGTGGCTATGCTTGTCCAACTAAACGCCTGCATACTTATTTCCGTAACGCTGTTTTCGATTATAACGGTTGTTACATCGCTAACCTCAAATCTATTCATTCTTTCATTTTTCCAAATAATTGTGCCTTGGTTCGATTCAACTGTGAGCGTGCCTGTTTCGGAATTGAAAGACCAGCCATTACCGTAAAAAGTTTCAGCTGAAACATTCAGCGCGGTGAAGATTGAGATGAAGATTGCCAAGGCAGTTAGGGCAGAGATAAGCTTGCTTGCTTGCTTGCTTGCTTGCTTGCTTGCTTGCTTGCTTGCTTGCTTGCTTGCTTGCTTGCTTGCTTGCTAAAATTGTAGCACATTTGAGCATTAAAATCAAGACCTTTCTTGTTAATTTTTTGGGTTTTCTGTATTTATTATAGCATGTTTGGGCGGGGGTGTCAATGAACAATTTACAATTTAAGAATTTTCTCAATTTCAGCTTCCGACATGCCGGATAGTTTCATTCTTTTGATAAGCTCTTGTCTCTCCTTCTGCCGCCCCGCCTGCAACCCCTCCTGCCGACCTTCCTGCAACCACTGCTGTCGTCCCTTTTCCACAGCATAATCCACAGCCCACTCATAATCCCGCCTTGCTTTCTCTTGGCGTTCATACATATCCCGCGCTTTTTCGTCCGCCGATAATTCGCGGAGTTTGACTACAGCCTTACTAATTTGCGTATTCCTGTTTGCTACCATATTTAACTCCTCCTCGCTTCCTGCGGCGATAAATTTTGCCCAGTCGCATAATTCCGTGCCGTCAAAATTATCCGGCAGTTTATTTAATTCGAGAGTATGAATTTCGATGAGGTCAGATAGCTCGATGTTTGCATTCGGGTCGAAAAATGTGAATCTGTGATTAGTTTAGCGTCATAATAAATAATGCGCTCCTCCATGCTGGGGCGGACTTTGAGTTGGATTTCGATGTGGATAATTTTACCTGTTTTGGTTTTTACCTTTACATCGACAATGCCCAGTTTATCCCCGTGAAATTCGCGGAGCAAATGGGGGTCGAGGATTTCGATGACCTCGTATTCGCCCTCGTCCAGTTTTAGAGAGGAAAGTATTATTCATAATCGAAATCCTGCTCTAAATCTTCTTCGTCAAGGTTATATTGAAAATCGGGGAACATTCTTTTTATGTAATTTTGTTTGCTGTGATAAATTTTATCAATCTCAATAAGATTAATTTCCTCTTTTACCTCATACATAATGAGATAATTTCCGCTTACAAGAACACGAAGCGGGAGGCGTGACATTAATCCTCAACCCCATAACCTAACTTCCTTTCAACGTCCTCTTGTGTAAGCCACCCTTGCTCATCGGCAATACGCCTTGCCTCCGCAATATCTTCAAGAAACCACTTTATAGCTTCCTCTCGCTCCGCTTGTTTACGCCTACTCTGCTCAGACAAAGTAAGAGCAATCGGCGAATCCGTATCAATGTTCTTAATCCGAACGGTGTTATTATAATTTAAATTTTGCATGATATTCCTCCCTTAAAATCAGAGCTATTACTTCCATTCATCGGTTCTCCTCAAACCTAAACCCTAAAGCCTCACTTAAATGTAGTATACCCTATCTTACCCAAAAAGTCAATGCTTAATTTTAAGGAAACGGAGATGTCCGCCCTGCATTAAAAGCACCACATATAATATTTGACATTTTGAGCGAATCATGATATAATAAAAATAAGGAAAGGAGTTCAGACATGAAAATATACAATACGATGACAAGAAAAAAAGAGGATTTTTCACCGCTTAAAGAGGGAAAAGCCGCGATTTACGCCTGCGGACCTACGGTTTATAACTATATCCATATAGGAAATGCCCGCCCCATCTGCGTTTTTGACGTTTTAAGGAGGTTTTTGGCGTATTCGGGCTATCAGGTAACCTATGTGCAGAATTTTACCGATGTGGACGATAAAATTATAAAGCGAGCTTTGGAGGAAAAGCTCCCCGCCCGCGAAATTTCCGAAAATTATATAAAAGAATATATCACCGATTCGGAGGGCTTGAATGTCAGAAAAGCCGACCTGCACCCCAAGGTTACGGATAATATCAATGCGGTTATTAATATTGTCAAAACGCTGATTGATAAAGGCTTCGCCTATGAAACGGGGGGGGATGTTTACTTCCGCGCCGGAAAATTTGAGGGCTACGGCAAGCTTTCCAATATGCCGCTTGAAGATTTGCGGGCAGGCGCGCGCATAGAGCCCAACTCCGGCAAGGAGGAAGCCGTTGATTTCGCTTTGTGGAAATCCGCAAAGGAGGGCGAACCCTCTTGGGTCTCTCCCTGGGGCAAGGGCAGACCGGGCTGGCATATTGAATGTTCGGCTATGGCGGGGGAATATATAGGGGATACGATTGATATTCACTGCGGCGGTCAAGACTTGATTTTTCCGCATCATGAAAATGAAATTGCCCAGTCGGAAGCCGCAACGGGCAAGCCGCTCGCCAATTATTGGATGCACAACGGCTATATCAATGTTGATAACAAAAAAATGTCAAAATCCGAAGGTAATTTTTTTACGGTGCGGGATATTGCGGATAAATACGGCTACGAGCCAATCCGTTTTCTCATGCTTCAAGCTCATTACAGAAGCCCCATAAACTACAGCTTGGAGCTTATAGACTCCTGCAAGGCTTCCCTGGAGCGGCTTTATAACTGCCGCAACAGTCTTGACAGGGCGATTGAAAAAGCGGCGGCTATTGACAGCAATTCTCGCGTGCCTGAGCTAAACTTTGAAAGCAGAAAGGCTCAATTTATCGAAGCCTTAAACGACGACCTTAACACAGCCGATGCGATAGCCGCGTTATTTGAATTGACACGGGATTTAAACACCCTTATGCTCGACCCCGCCGCGACAAAAAATGAACTCTCAAAGGGTGCTGAAACTTTTGACGAGATGGCGGGCATTTTAGGCATACTATATAAGCGTTTTGAAGAAAAAGAAATCCCGCGCGAGGTGCTTGAACTGGCGGCACTCAGGGCGCAAGCCAGAAAGGACAAAAATTTCGCCCTTGCCGATGAAATACGCGGCAAAATCACGGCTTTAGGGTATATAATTGAGGAAACAAGGCAGGGGACTGTGGTTAAACCCATTAACGATTGATAATTGTAATAGAAATGTAATTGAACTTTTTCTCCGCAACTGGTATAATGATAGAATCAACGAATACGAAATGAGGCGTTCGGTTTTGAAAAAAAAGGTTTTACCGATTATTTGTTTGATTCTTTTGACTTTTGCGGGGTGTCAAGCGGATTCGGATTACGGCGATGAGGGTCATGCGGCTTTCAGCCAAACCCAAAGCCAAGAAAATATTGTGCAAAGCCCCTCCCGCACTGCGCTGCCTACGGAATCTCCCAACGGTCACGAGCCGTTTACCTCCTTTACATTCAAATATAACGACGGCGAGGATAAGTACATTGTTACAATAACGCAAAGCGATGACGGCAAAAGCCTTATGATGAATATAGAGGACAACAGCTTTAACCTATCGGATTTTTTTATTACCGCACCCGTCGGGTATGCTCTTAATATACCTGCCTCATCTGCTCTGGCTTACGAGATTTGCGAGGTAATCCAAAACACGATTGACGACACTCCTTTTACCGAAATATTGCAGTTTGAGTTTGGGCTCGAGTTTGGGCTCAATGATTACAGTGATGATTCCCAAAGTCCCTTGGTTAAAAAATTTTACGCCGTTCGCAATGGTCAGATGCAGGAAATCAAGCTTATAGATAAAACGGACGGCACGGCTCGGGCTCTGCCGTATGCGCCGGAGGAAACCCTGCGCCACACGGAACTTAACGTATTAATGCCGGAGCCGAGGATTTTTGAAGAGGAGGGCGAAAGAATCCGCGCCGAGGTTGAGGTCTACAGGTTTAACCCCTCATCTCTGACCATGGTGAAAGAGCCGGTTGATTCATCGGCTGAAAACCCGCTGTATTACGGATACGCCTGCCATTCCGCCGCTAACGAGGCTTACCGTTATTTCGCCCAAAGCAACCTGACAATAAGCGATTGGGATGACTATGTTGAAATCCCCTTCCCCGATGCGGAGCAAAGCAGTTTTTTTTACAGGGTAGACGACCCGCGCTTTCCCAACGTAGAGGCTCTCAGAAATTATGCCCGCAGTTATTTTTCAGAAAATATTGTAGAAACTATGTTTTTAACCGCGCCGCAAAGATACAGGGACATTAACGGCGCGCTTTATACCCTGTACGAATCCAGAAAATTAAACCCCCTGTTAGGAAGACTGACCATTACGGGCTGGGTTCAAGAAGAGGATGGCATTACGTATTATACCAGACAGGAAAAGCTTGACGAAAGCGGCGGCTTCAGCGAGTTTGTAGACGGCGGAGATTTCACGGTCATTCAAACCCCGGAAGGGTTTTTGGCTACGCAGTATAGATTTAGCCGCTAAAATACTGCACAAACTTATAGTATGGGTTGCAGTCCTGTGCAACCCGCAGGTATTGACTTTTGGGGAAAACAGGGTATAATAGGGAGTATTGCACTTGAATATTGAGATTGATAAATCAGAGTTAGCTTTGCTTAAAGGCTGGCTGTTAGAGCCTGTTTTGTAACAGCTTCCCAGGCTTTAAGCCGATGACATTGACATTAAGGAGTAGATTAAGAATGAGCTTTAACACCCTTTCGCGCTTTACTAATCTGATTGACTTAAACGCCCTGCCCGTTGAGTGGTGGAAGGACGTTATTGACCTCGGCGTTAAAATCGCCGATAACCCCGAGCAGTACGCCCGCGCTTGCGAGGGCAGGATTATGGCGGCTTTATTCTACGAGCCTTCCACCAGAACACAGCTTTCTTTTCAAGCGGCTATGAAACGCTTAGGGGGGGCGGTAATCGGATTTGACAACCCGGAAACCTCATCGGTAGCCAAGGGCGAGGTTTTAAAGGATACCGCAAAGGTTGTTTCGGGATATTCCGACATTATGGTTATGCGGCATAATATGGACGGCTCGGCTAAAGCCGCCGCCCTTTCCGCCGATTGCCCCATAATAAACGCAGGTGACGGGGGGCATCTTCACCCCACTCAAACGCTGACCGATTTGCTGACGCTCCGCAAAGAAAAGGGGCGGATTAAAAACCTTGTAATAGGGATTTGCGGCGACCTTAAATACGGCAGAACAGTCCATTCCCTTTGCAAAGCCCTTGCCTGCTTCGAGGGTACGCGCTTTGTTTTTATATCAACGCCGGAATTGAGCATCCCCGCTTATATTAAGAGTATTATAAATGAAAAGGGTTGCCCCTATAAGGAGGCAGACAGCATAGAGGCTGTTATCGGGGAGCTTGATATGCTTTATATGACACGGATACAAAAGGAGCGTTTTCCCTCCGCTAAGGAATATGAAAGTCAAATAGACGTATTTATTTTGGATGCCGAGAAGATGAAAAAGGCTAAGAGTGATTTGTGCGTGCTTCACCCGCTCCCACGGGTGGACGAGATTACATACGAGGTTGACAACGACCCCAGAGCGAAGTACTTCAAACAGGCGACATACGGCATGTATGCCAGAATGGCACTGATTATCCGTATTTTGGAGAACCGCCACCCTGCGGTGCTTCTTGCGGGCAAGACTTACGATGGCGTGAATTGCCCTAATGAAAATTGCATTACCCAAAAAGAGTGCTACCTGCCTAAAAGCTTTGTTGACAGGGGTGGTTTCCTTGAATGTGAATATTGCGAACGAACGGCAGCCAAGCCCGGCTGAAAGGCAATGGACGGAAGAACAGCTTGAGGCAATACAGTCGCGGCAAACGCCTATCATTGTTTCGGCGGCGGCGGGGAGCGGAAAAACATCTGTTCTGGTAGAACGCTTGCTTAGAATTATATCCGATACCGAAAATAAAACACCCGCCGACAGAATTATAGTGGTCACATTTACAAACGATGCCGCCGCGCAGATGAAGCAAAGGCTCGCCGCTGCATTATCAGAGAGCTTGGAGAAGAAGTCCGACGATTGGATTTGCCGCCAGCAGGCTTTGTTGCCGGCGGCTAAAATTTCAACAATACATTCCTTTTGCTTTGACCTGCTCCGCGAGAATATTGAGGAGCTTTATGTGTCGGACGGCTTTCGCATACTTGCCGAAGCCGAAAACGATGTTTTAATAAGCGAGGCTTTAGATTGCGTTTTCGAGCGGCTTTATACCGAAGAGCCGATGCTTATGGAAACGCTTTGCGGCTTTTTTATCAACCCTGCCGGGGATGATGATTTATTGCGTAAAAATGTTTTATGCTTATATGAATTTTTACAGTCCGTGCCGTTTTACGAGGATTGGCTTGAATGGTGCTTATCAAATCAAAATAAAGAGCTTCTGGCGCGGGAATATTTAAAAGCCGAAGCCGAGGGCTTGGGCAGGTGCTTTCACTATGCCGAATCTGCCCGCAGGCTCTGCGAGGAAATATATTCACCCGATATAAATAAAAATGTTAAAGCTTATGATATACTTCAAAACGAGGCGGCTTTCTTTTGGAACGCAAAGGAATCAAGCGGCATGAGCGAGACACTGATATTTGAGAGATTTCCCAATAAGGATAAAGACCATGCAGAGCTTTGGGAAAAAATCACAAGCCTTCGTAAGACCTATAAGGCTATTTATACAACGCTTCAAAGCACCTCTTTCAGCCCCGCCGATATTGAGGACGATACGAAAAAGGTAAATGAAATTTTAAGCGGCATGACCCGTATAATCAGTATGCTTGACGAAGAACTGGCAGATACTAAAGCAAGGCTCAACGCATTAAGCTTTTCAGATGCGGAGCAGCTTACGGCGCGGCTGTTGGCGTATAAAAACGCAGACGGGGAGCTTGTGAGAACGCCGCTTGCTAAGGAGCTTTCCGAATACTATAAGGTAGTTATGGTAGATGAGTTTCAAGACTCAAACAACGCGCAGGAGATGATTTTCAGATTGCTTTCGGACGGTAATTTTTTCGCCGTAGGAGATGTAAAGCAGTCTATTTATCGTTTCAGACTTGCGAACCCAAGGCTGTTTCTGCGCGCGCTTGATAATCCCGATTATACTAAAATCACGCTGAACGAGAATTTCAGAAGCAGTAAAGAAGCAATTGACTTTGTAAATTTCACCTTTGGCTTGCTTATGAGCCGCGCAGTAGGCGAGGTTGATTACGGAGCGGGGGAAGCTTTGGTTCAAGGCAAAAAATACCCGGAGGCTGACCGCGCTGTTGAAATTTTGCGTATCCGCCCTTGTCAAGCCAAGGGTGAGGGAGAGCAAGAGGGCGGCAGTGGTGACAATGAAGACATAGATGAAAATCAAGAGGAAGCAATCACCCAATCCGATATTGCCGAAGCATTGGGGGTTGCAAAAAAAATAAGCTCTATGCTGGGTCGCGAGATGGTGTCGGACGGCGAAGCTTTGAGAAGATGCGCGCCGCGTGATTTTTGCATATTAACCAGAGGAAATGCCGCTCATAAAGCTTACACCGACGCGCTTTCGCTTTACGGAATCAAATCAACGGGGGCTGAGCCGGAGGGTTATCTTAAAGCGAGGGAAATAAATATTCTTTTAAGCCTGCTTGCGGTAATCGACAATCCGCTTTTGGATTTGCCGCTTGTAACCGTGCTGCGCTCGCCTATGTTTTTGCTCAGCGATAATGATTTGGCGCGGCTTCGCATGATGTCTGCAGAGAGGACTGAGCCGCTTTATTTGGCTGTTGTTGCCGCGTGCTCGGACGGAGGAAACGACACGCTTTTTACAAAGCTTTCGTCTTTTGTTAAAACGCTCAGCTTGTTAAAGGTTCGCGCCGCTTCTCAAAGTCTTGACAGACTTATCAGGACAATTTACGACAGCACCGACTTCCTGTCGGCGGTTTCGGTTCAAAAGGATGGGGAGCGCAAAAAAGCCAACCTTCGCTTACTTTTGGAATATGCCAAGAGCTATGAGGAAAGCTCCGCAGGGGGTTTATCGGGGTTCTTGCGTTATCTGTCAAGCATGTCGGCTAAAGGCGGCGACTTGGCACTTGCTTCAAGCTCCGAGGCTCAAAACGCGGTAGCCGTTAAAACCATACATAAATCCAAGGGGCTTGAATATCCCTTTGTATTTCTGTGCGGCACCTCCAAGCGGTTTAACCTGACGGATACCAAGCTGTCAATATGCTTTAGCCTTGATTACGGCGCGGGTTTTATCATTCAAAACGGCAAAACGCTTCAAGCCTATGATTCGTTTCACAGGGCGATGATAAGGCGGATTAACCGCGCCGAGCTTATCAGCGAGGAGTTGCGGCTTTTGTATGTTGCGATGACGAGGGCTAAGGAGAGGCTTTTTATAAGTATTAACGAGGATGAGAAAACGCGGGAACTGTCAGATTCGGTTATGTCTGCTATAGAGGTATTCGGCGGCGTTACGGAAGAGGTTACGGCTAACGCAAAATCTATGCTTGAATGGATTCTTGCGGTATTGTCGCAGGGAGCTCCGGCGCGCGAGGTAAGGCTTGATTGCTCTGTTGAAGAACTTGCCGAAAAAGAGGAGCGCGCCGCCCGCTTTGACCCAGGGCAGGTTGAAGCTTTGCTTAAAAGGTTTGACTGCGAATATGATAAAACGCTGGCAAACACAGCCGCGAAGCTGACGATTACCGAAATTGCCAAACTGGAAAGCGATTTAAGCCGCCCCCTTGAACGTCCGTTTTTCGCATCGGGCATCAAAGGACTTAAGCCGACCGAAATCGGAGCGGCAACGCATACCTTTATGCAGTACGCCGATTTCACTAAAGCCGAGCTTAACGCTCAAGCCGAAGCGGAGCGGCTTGCCGATAACGGAATTTTAACCCAAGCAGAGACGGAAGCCTTAAATTACGGCAAAATCAAAGAGTTTTTCAACTCAAATATTTATACCCGAATCAAGAATTCCGAAAAAATATACAGGGAGGAAAAATTTCTTGTCGATTTATCAGAAATATCCCTTGACGAGAAGCCAGATTTATTGTATAATAATGGTATGCTTCAAGGGATTGCAGATTGCTTTTTTAAGGAATCGGATGGCTTTGTGCTAATCGACTATAAAACCGACCGCGCAAACGCCCAAATCTTAACGGCGCGCTACGAGCGGCAGCTTAAACTTTACGGAGCGGCAATTGAGCATATTTACGGAATTAGAATAAAAGAAACATACATTTATTCCTTCGAGCTGGGAAAATCAATTCCAATCGAGCGGAATACCTGTAGTCAGGAGGTTTTTTCATGTCTGAAATCAGCAGGAGCGTAGCGCAGGGCAAGAGCACTTCACAGGGTGCTAAACGCGTGGGGAATCCCGTCCTTATCGGCTGCATTTTCTTGGGAATCTGCATATTGATTTCCGGTCTCAATATCGGAGCGAGCATAAGCAAGCTTAATAAAACCGTTGGAGAGGCTGATTTTTCACCCTCTAATGTTTTCAGAGTGCCCTCCACTTTTGCCGTGGGGGATAAGAAGTATTTTAATGAAAGGGAAGCGGCGGCGTATCTTAACATATCCGATGCGAAAATGCTTGAATTAATTGAGAGCGGGCAGATAAGCGAATATGTCAAAACGGACACGGGCTACTCCGTTTCGGTAGATAAGCTTGACGAGTGGTTTGATAACGAAGCCTATCAAAACATGCTGAGAACCAGAGGGCTGACGGAGGATAGTTAGGAATTAATATTAGCGTGTCAGAATTTCTTCGGGAAGTTAGCAACGGAATTTGATGGTATTATATTGCCGCTGATTGGTGGTCTGAATTTATGTTAAAAAAAGAAATTACCGACCCAAAAGTTCTGGCGATTTCGGAGCGGGTTCTAAGGGCGGCAAAAGATGTTTTGGGGGATAAGCTGGTTCAAGTTTATCTTTACGGTTCATATGCGCGCGGGGATTATGATAGTGAATCGGATATTGATTTTTTGATTTTGGCTGATGTTCCGCAAGAGGAAGCGTGTCGGCAACGCAACTCGGTAAGTGAGCGGCTTGGGGATATTGATTTGGAATATGATTTGCTTGTTTCATATGGTGTTACAGCTAAATCGCTTTTTGAACAATGCGTTGCATTTTTGCCGTTTTACAAAAATGTGAAGAAAGACGGGGTATTGCTTGGTGATTACTAAATTTGATTTGATGAAGCATAGAATTGTGCAGGCACATGAGTGTTTAGATTGTGCCGAAAGAGAGATGAAAGCCGATTCTTATTTAAATGCTGTAAATCGCTCGTATTATTGTGTTTTTCATGCCATGAGGGCAGTTCTTGCGATTGATGAGTTTGATTCTAAGAAACATTCGGGAGTTATTTCATACTTTCGACAAAATTATATAAAAACGGGCAAGTTTAGTGCAAAGTTTTCAAAAATAATCGGCGATGCTTTCAGAATTAGAAACGATAGTGATTATGAAGATTTTTATATTATTTCAAAACAAGAGGTTTTAGAACAAATTGAGAACGCGGGGCAGTTTCTCAAAGCTGTAGAGGATTATTTTAAAGTAGATTGATGTTATTGCGAAAGGAGCGTTCCTTATATGCCTTTTCCTGTTATATCTCCGGCGTTTTACAATGAGCTGGTCGAGGATGAAAAAATCAACCCCGAAAATGCTGATTATTGCGATGTTTACATATCAGCCGCCGCGCTTGAATATGTTATGTATCTAAGTGAGGTTAAGGTAGTAAAAAAGCTGATGGAATCCTCCGCGCCGCTTGAATTTAAGATGGCTTATCTAAGCGAAGAGCATGAAAAAACCGTGCTGCCCGTCAGCCATAAAATTATAAACGAAAATCCTGTAACCGAGTATTACTGGCAGATTAGGGTGCTTATGATGAATACTCTGCAAAACAGGAATTTTTCATTTGAAAAGCGGATGCTTTTGCTTAATTACGCGCTGAAAAAAATAAACGGCATGGTAAGCAAAGACCAGCCGGAGCTTATTCCCGATTTTGTTAATGAATTCACGCGGATTAAGGACTATTCCGAAACCCTTACCTATTTCAGCAGAGTTCGTTCCGCCGCAAAATTTTCACTGGCGGATGGGATTTCCTTGCTTAAATCACTATCCAAAAATGCGGGACGCAATTACGGGGCTATTATGGAGGCAATATATAAAAACCTTGAAATAACGCCCGATACGCTTAATAAAATTAATTTTCAAAATTACCTGAAGCTTAGGGATTGCTTTACGGAGGAGTATCTGCATAAAAAAGCGCACTATATCGAAAATATAATGGTAAATTATGTATGGACTTATTCTATACCGTTCGCTTGCCCCGGCAGGCTGTCCGTCTGGGATAATTATATATTTTTCTGCTCTTTATACAACGCCTTGAAAGTGCTTATAACCTGCTACATGCCGGGCAAAGCAAGTGAGGATTTTGCAAACGCCATTGCCGAATTCGATAACGCTTTGCGGAAATCGGGCGGTAACCTTATAATAAAGCTGGTAGAAGCCGTTAAAAGCGCAGGGCAGGATAATAACGGCGATTTGGCTATTTTGGCGATTAGTTAGCAAAGGAATTCAGCTTTGATTGAGTGATTGTATAACGGCAATGCAGAAGCATAGCCAAGCGGTAGCTAATGATTCCCCCCAACCGCTTTCCCGTGCGCCAAATCATATAAACCATAAAGTCTTTGAACTCCGTTTTCAAGAAAGTAATAATGCGGGAAATAGGGTATAAGCAACCCCAAGGTTAAAACAGCCGCCGCTAAAAAGCCTATGTTTTCCGTTGCGAAAAATATACCGAAGCTTATAAACATAGCTATGGCTACAAGAAACACCACTAAAAAATGAATTAACCGCTCATGCTGCATAAAGGAAATCTTTGTAAGGATTTCCTTTTCAAGAAGCGCGAAGTCCGTATCCTCGGCTTCAAGCTTTTCTAATACATAAGCGATATACCTGCCGAAATAATCCTTCATAAAAACCCCCTGCTTTGCAATTAACAATGAACAATTAAGGAGTTACGCCCTTGGCGTAACATTTTAATCCATTTAGCTTAACTATTATAAATCCGTCGGCGAAGCCGACACATTAATTGTTAATTGTTAATTTTCAATTGTTAATTGAAAAACCTACGCCGTCTCAATACTATCCGCCGCTTGAAGCTTCAGCTTTAAAACCGCGCTTTCGCGCATTTTATATTTAAGGATTTTCCCTGCGGCATTCATGGGGAATTCGGTTACGAAATCAACGTATTTGGGAGTTTTTTGCTTCGCCATATGGTCGCGGACGAAGCTTTGTATTTCTTCTTCGGAAGCACTCGCACCCTCTTTAAGGATTACGCAAGCCATAACCGCCTCGCCGTACTGCTCGTCCGGCACGCCGATTACCTGCACATCTGATACCTTTTCGTGGGTATAGATAAAATCCTCAATCTCTTTGGGGTAGATGTTTTCGCCGCCGCGTATAATCATATCGTTGATTCGCCCCGTTATTTTGTAGTTGCCGTCGGGGGTGCGGCGCGCTAAGTCGCCTGTATGAAGCCAGCCGTCCGAATCAATCGCATTTTTGGTAGCTTCCTCCATTTTATAATAGCCCTTCATGATGTTATATCCGCGGGCGCAAAATTCGCCGTCAATATCATCGCCTAATTCTTCGCCTGTTTCGGGGTTAACTATTTTACATTCAACGCCGAAAATTGCTCCGCCTACCGTGTTTACCCTAACCTCTATAGAATCGGAGGTCTTACTCATGGTGCACCCGGGCGAGGCTTCCGTCTGCCCGTAGGTGATGCAAATATCCCGCATATTCATCTTTTCCAAAACGTCACGCATTACCTTAACGGGGCAGGGGCTTCCCGCCATGATTCCCGTTCTCATGCTCGAAAAATCAGTCTTTGCGAAATCCTCATGCTCCAAAACGGCAATAAACATAGTGGGAACACCGTGCATAGCGGTGATTTTTTCTTGGTTAATGCAATGCAGGGACTTTTTAGGCGAAAAAACAGTTATAGGGCACATAGTCGTGCCGTGCGTCATGGAAGCGGTCATTGCAAGCACCATGCCGAAGCAATGAAACATTGGGACATGGATTAAAAGCTTGTCGGCGGTGGATAAATCCATGCAGTCGCCAATCGCCTTGCCGTTGTTTACGATGTTATAATGCGTGAGCATAACTCCCTTGGGGAAGCCGGTTGTGCCGGAGGTGTACTGCATGTTGCAGACATCGCCCTTTGCTATTTCCGCGCGCCGCCTGTCAACCTCTGCGGCGGGAACGCAGCTGCCTTTTTCAAGTGCCTCCTCCCAAGTAAAGCAGCCGCTTTGTTTGCTTTCAACGGTAATGATGTTTTTAAGCCTCGGCAATCTTTTTGAGCTTAGGTTGCCCGGCTCACAGCTTGCAAGCTCGGGGCAGATTTCTTTTATTATTTTCACATAATCCGAGTCTTTCAGCGAATCCGTCATAACTAAAGTATGCGTATCCGATTGGCGCAAAAGATATTCCGCCTCGTGGATTTTATAAGAGGTATTAACGGTGACAAGCACCGCGCCTATTTTAACCGTAGCCCAAAAGGTAATAAACCAAGCAGGTACGTTAGTCGCCCAGATTGCCACATGGTCGCCCCTGTTAACGCCCATTGCAATCAGTGAGCGCGCAAAATTATCTACATCACGGCGGAATTCGGGATATGTCCGCGTATAGTCAAGCTCGGTGTAACGAAACGCCAATTGGTCGGGGAATGCTTCGCAGGCTTTGTCCAAGACATCGGGGAAAGTATCCTCAATCAGCTTTTCTTTAGCCCAAAGATACCTACCTGTTTTTGCCGTATTATACGGGAGCTCACTTTGAAGAGAAATTTTATGCCGCGCCATATATTCCGCAAAGTGCGGGAAAACAACCCCCGCCTCCTGTAGCTCGTCAGCCCAGCGTTTAACCCATTCAAGGGAAAGATAACCGTCATAGCCTATAGAGCGAAGCGCGCCGAACATTTCGCCCAAAGGCAGGTCGCCCTCCCCCATAAGGCGATATTCGATTTTGCCGCTTTCGGTTGCTATGCTATCCTTTACATGGACATATTTGATATAAGAGCCGAGGTTTTCAACGGTTTGCGTCGCACTCTCGTTCATAAAGCGGAAAGGGTGGTTAATATCCCATAACGCTTGAACGCTTTTGCTGTTTACCGCGTCTAAAACCGCGCGCAGGCGTTTTGTGTCGGCATAAATGCCGTTGGTTTCAACCAAAGCTGTAACATTTGTATTTTCGGCGATTTCGGCAACTCTTTTAAGCCCGTTTATTATAATTTCATCATGAACCTCGCCCTCGGGAGCGGGGTTTAAATCGGCAAGAATACGTATATACGGCGTGTTTAGCTTTTGCGCCAACTCTATATACTGCTTAACCTCCTCCAGATTCTGTTCAAGGCGGCTTTCATCCTTGAAGCAACAGCCGGACGAAAGGCAGGGGATTTCAATATTTAAGCTTTTAAGTTTTTGAATGGTTTTAGGCAGTTGATTTGCTGTAAAAGGTTTTGCCTTTACAGCAAAAATATCGCCGCCCAAACCCCTGATTTCTATCCCGTCAAACCCTAAGTCTTTAGCCATTGAGTATATGTCCGCCCAGTCAAAATCAGGGCATCCTAAAGTAGAAAAGCTTATTTTCATTTTTCATTTTCCTTTCATTACTACTTGCGAACAATAGCGAATTCCTTTCGGATTCTTTCATAAGCCGCGTTTGCTAAGGGCAATATAAGGCAGAGCAAAGCAAAATCGAACGGCAGTTTACCTATATTTACAACAATTCTGGGGGTCACCCAAATCAAGAACGCTTTATAGCCCGAAAAATCAAGCAGGCTGAAATTCTTGTTTACAAATAAAGTATATATAAAATATGAATTCAAGCAAATGTTACATAAAATAACCACGATGGTTCTTGATGTTAACGCGCTGAAAAAAAGCTTGCCGTCATTTTTTTTTCTGTAAAGAAAAACCCCGTAGATGAGCCCCGAAAGAATGACGACCGACGCTAATTGAGGACTGTAAAAACGCCCCGAGGCGTCAAATAAAAAGCCGATAAGGTCCGTTGCAAACGAGGCGACCATGCAGACAACGGGACCGTACAGCATAGCGATTACGCAAATCGGCAGAAACTGAAGCGAGACCCTCACATCCGGCGTAATCTGAAACGCCGCGGAGCGCAAGGCTATAGCCATAGCAACAAGCAACCCCGATGTGAGGAGGGTGCGTAATTCGGAAAGGCTTTTAGCGGAGCATCTGAACATCTCCGCTAAGCCGCTTTCCTTTTTAATTTTATTGTTTGTTAAAGACATTGAAAAAAATCTCTCCCGCCGAATTTCCTAAAGGCTAAAACCTAAGCCCTAAGCCCTAAGCTCTCGCCTACATAGATATTACTCTTGATATGTCGTAAAGCCTTTTGTCAAATTGCTTTCTTTTTTTGCTTAATGCTTCTAAAATATCAAAGTCAACGACCTTGCCGCCCTTCATGGCAACAACGCGGTTACCCTTTCCCTCGTCAAGCAGTTCAACGGCGTTATAGCCCAGCTTGCTTGCGTTCACCCTATCGCGCACGGTAGGGCTTCCGCCGCGCTGGACATGACCTAAAATTGTCGCTCTTGATTCAATCCCCGTCAGCTCTTCTATTTTTTTGGCAATGCCATCGGCATCTCCAACCCCCTCGGAGACAATGATGATAAAATGCTGTTTGCCGTTTTCTTTGGATTTCATGATTTTATCGGCGACCTCATTTATATCATAGGGCATTTCGGTTGTAATCGCCGCCATAGCTCCTACCGCCAAGCCGACATTTAAAGCAATCCAGCCCGCTCTCCTGCCCATAACCTCAACGACACTGCACCTGTCGTGGGATTGAGCGGTATCGCGCAGTTTATCCACCATCTGCATGGCAGTGTTCATCGCCGTATCGTACCCGATGGTGTACTCTGTGCAGTAAATATCGTTATCGATAGTCCCCGGTATACCGACGCAGGGCACACCCTCCAGAGAAAGGTCGCGCGCGCCCCTAAACGAGCCGTCCCCCCCTATGACGACAACGCCTACCAGCCCCAACTCGTCACAGCGTATTTTTGCCTGAGAGATATAATGCTGCTCTTTAAATTCAAGGCAGCGCGCCGTATAAAGGATTGTCCCGCCGGTATGTATGATGTTAGAAACATCGCGAACGCCGAGCTCCTTGATTTTAGCGTCCATCGTTTCACGGCTTTCCTTACCCTCAACATTAATAAGACCGTTAAAACCCCGCTTGATTCCGATAACCTCATATCCCTTGCTTATCCCCGCTCTTGTTACCGCTCTTACGGCGGCGTTCATACCGGGTGCATCCCCGCCGCTTGTAAGTACTCCTATTTTCCTCATAGCTTATACCGTCCTTTCGCAGAATTTCAATGATGATTATATTGTACATTTTTTTATCCGATTTGTCAAGATGTTTATGCAAAACTTTTATATAGTTTTCCGTTTTTTATTGACAAATGAAGAACACGCTGATATAATAACAATAGACTAGGGCTGAGATTGCCCCGCGTTTGGGTAAACGACGCGGGAAATGGGAGGCGTTTATTTGGATTATCAACTGAAAATTGCCGGCTTGACCCGTTCGCTGACGATATATCCGATTACCGAGGAAATAGGCATAGCGGCTTTTATTCTCTTCGGCGATGTGGAGCTAACCTGCGCCTGTGCCGAAAAATTGCTTGAAAAAGCCCCCGAATATGATTTTCTGCTGACAGCGGAAGCAAAAGGAATCCCGTTGGTCTATGAGATGGCGCGGCAGAGCGGCAAGCCTTATCTTGTAGCGCGGAAGTCAAAAAAGCTGTATATGGGCGAGGCATTTTCCGCCGCGGTAAAATCAATCTCCACAGCCGCCCGGCAAACCCTGCTGCTTGACAGGAAAGATGCCGAAGCCATGCGCGGAAAGCGCATACTCATCGTTGACGATGTGATTTCAACGGGGGAAAGCCTGCTGGCGTTGGAAACGCTGGCGGAGCAAGCCGGCGGCGTTACAGCCGCGCGGATGGCTGTTCTTGCCGAAGGCAAGGCAAGCCTGCGCGAAGATATTATCTATCTGGAAAAATTACCATTATTTAACTCAAAGGGAGATGAACCATATGTCATTTAAAAGAATCATTCCTTGCCTTGATATGGCGGAGGGCAAGGTGGTAAAGGGTGTAAACTTTGTCGGGATACGGGAGGTGGGCGACCCTGCCGAGTTGGCGGCTTTGTATGTCAAGCAGGGGGCGGACGAGCTTGTTTTGCTTGATATAAACGCAACGGCGGACAACAGGGGGATTATGCTTGAAGCGGTGAGTAAGACGGCGGACAATCTGTCAATCCCCATCACGGTAGGCGGAGGCATCCGCACGCTTGAAGATATTCACGATGTATTGCTGGCGGGCGCGGATAAGGTTTCCATCAATTCGGCGGCAGTTAAAAACCCCGAACTTATCAGGGAAGCCGCGCTGAAATTCGGCTGTAAGCGCATAGTCATTGCAATTGATACGAAAAAAACGCCTGTGGGGGGGTATTCGGTCGTTGTCAGCGGCGGGCGGGTCAATTCCGGCTTAGATGTTATAGAATGGGCAAAGCAATGCGAGGAATTGGGAGCGGGTGAAATCCTGCTAACCTCAATGGATGCGGACGGGGTAAAAAACGGCTACGATATAGAGCCGCTGGGTGTCGTGTGCGATGCCGTAAAAATCCCTGTTATTGCAAGCGGCGGGTGCGGAAAGCTGTCACATTTTGTTGAGGTTTTTGAAAAAACCTGCGTTTCGGCGGCTTTGGCGGCTTCGGTTTTTCACTTTAACGAGCTTACCGTTTGCGAGGTTAAGGAAGAGCTTAAAAAGCGCGGAATATCGGTTAGGAGTTAATATCTATGAATTTAGAGGCATATTTTAAAAAAAGCAATTTAATCCCCGCGATTGTTCAAGAGGCTGAAACCAAGGACGTGCTCATGCTTGCCTATATGAGCTTAGAGAGCCTTCAAAAGACAATAGATACGGGCTATACGTGGTTTTGGAGTCGTTCGAGAGGGGAGCTTTGGAACAAGGGCGCGACCTCGGGGCATGTTCAGCGGGTCATTGAAATCCGCAGTGATTGCGATGATGATACGCTGCTGATTATCGTTGAGCAGACGGGCGCGGCTTGCCATACGGGGGAACATTCCTGCTTTTATAACAGAGTGGAGGGGTTGTAAGAATGAGCGTTTTCAATGAACTGCATGGTATTGTACTGGACAGGAGAACGGAATTTGAGGAGGGTTCATACACCTGCTATCTATTCTCAAAGGGTCTGGACAAAATATTAAAAAAGTGCGGCGAGGAATGTACCGAGATGGTTATAGCCGCTAAAAACGGCGACAATGCTGAGCTTAAAAATGAAATATCCGACCTGCTCTATCATATCATGGTCCTCTGCGCCGAAAGAGGGCTTGATTTTTCGGAGGTTGAAGCGGAGCTTCGGGAGCGGACCGCTAAAATCGGCAATCTTAAAAACATGCGCGAAACGAATAAAAATACATGATTTGAAAAGTTTTGTCACTATTTTCCTTTTTATTGAATAGTATATATTGAAGTTTAATACTTTAAGGCAGATTTGGGGCGAGGTTTGGGGAAGAGGAATAAGACACGCGGTTTTCTTCCTCCTCATGACTAAATCCTCAAACCTAGCCCATTACTATATTAATAGGAGGATTCTTATGACTGAAAAAAACTCTTGTTTTAAAGAAGCGGTTTGTGTTGAAGTACAGCGCATATTCGATAGCTGCTCAGAGCGCGACGGCATTTTTGATTTGCCTGTAAGATTAAACAATGACTCGCCTAAAATCACGGACGATATGGATATTGCAAAGGTTCGTTGTGCGGAGGTTGAAATAACCTGCATAAACGTAGACCCCGTGATGTTTAAATCCGGCTATTACGCCGTGGACATTACTTATCGCTTCAACATCATCGCCGAGGTCTTTACCAGCGACCCATGCAAGCACGGCGTTACCGTATGCGGCTGTGCGGTTTGGAATAAAAAAGTAATCCTTTACGGAGGGTGCTCCAATACGAAGACCTTTACGAGCGAGATGGAGCTAAAGCCGTCTAAGCCGGAGCACTGCTCTAAGCAAAGCTGTAAATGCCCGGACGGCACTCTGCCGAAAGCAACCGTTAAGGTGATTGAGCCGATTGCGCTTGATGCGAAGCTTGTATGCCTGCCGCAACGGAACTGCCGCATTGTTTGCAAGTGCGAATGTGTATGCAGTTGTGACCCTTGCCGCTGCGGTCAAAAGAAAGCTGAGGATTGCTGTGAAACGGGCGTTCCCTGCCATTGCGACCCTTGCGCGAAGAAAGAGTGCAAAAAGGGGCTTGTTGTTTCGCTGGGATTATTCTCCATCGTTCAGCTTTCGCGCCCCGTATCAATTATAGTGCCCGCTTACGACTATGTTCTTCCCTCTAAGAAATGCACCACGAACGAGTGCGGGACGGGAGTATCTCCGTGTGATATTTTTGAAAAGATTGAATTTCCGGCGGACAGATTCTTCCCTAACTGCGATGCCGAGCCGAACATATTAGGAGCCGCCGCCGCAGATGCCCTGCTGGAGTTTCAAGGAATGGGCGAAAGGAATCCGTGCTGCGACTAGCGTTTAAGGTATGAGAACCTGTTCTCGCGGAGGAACAGGTTCTTTCGTTAGAATCAGACATTAAAGCGAAACAAAACCACGTCCCCGTCCTTGACGCAATACTCCTTGCCCTCCGAGCGGACAAGCCCCTTTTCCTTTGCCGCCGCCATATTGCCGCAAGCCTTTAAATCCTCGAAGCCTACGATTTCGGCGCGGATAAAGCCGCGCTCAAAATCTGTGTGTATTTTCCCCGCCGCTTTGGGTGCTTTAGAACCGTTCGTTATGGTCCAAGCGCGAACCTCCTCCTCGCCTGCCGTGAGGAATGATATTAAACCTAAAATGGAGTAGCCTTCCTTGATAACGCGGTCAAGACCCGATACGGTAAGCCCCAGTTCGGACAAAAACATCTCCTTATCCTCATCATTCATGCCGGAAATTTCAGCTTCCAACTGCGCGCAGACAGGGAGCACCGCCGCGCCCTGCTCATTGGCTATGCCGGCTACCGCCCGATAATGCGCCGAGGCTTCTATGCCTCCCTTGAAATCCGCCTCCGACAGGTTCGCGGCGTATATGACCGGCTTTGCCGACAGCAGAGGCATTGCTTTCAGCAGTTCCGCTTGCTCTTCCGTGAAGCCGAACGCGCGGGCGGCTTTTCCGGCTTCCAGATGCGCTTTCAACTCCTTCAAAAGGTCAATTTCAGCTTGATGCTTTTTATCACCTTTCAAAAGTTTTGAAGCGCGCTCCAGTCTCCGCTCGACAAGCTCTATATCGGCAAAAACCAGTTCAAGGTCAATCACCTCTATATCCCGCGCTGGGTTAATGCTTTCGCTTACGTGTATGATATTACCGTCCTCAAAACAGCGGACAACATGAACCACGGCATCTACTTCGCGTATATTGGAGAGAAACTTATTTCCAAGCCCCTCCCCCTTAGAAGCACCCTTTACAAGCCCCGCTATATCAACAAATTCAAGGGTTGCCGGAGTGAATTTTTTGGGGCTGTACAAACCTTTCAGCCATATAAGGCGTTCATCCGGCACTGAAACAATGCCGACATTCGGCTCGATGGTGCAAAACGGATAATTCGCCGACTCCGCACCCGCATCGGTAAGCGCGTTAAAAAGCGTGCTTTTGCCTACGTTGGGAAGTCCTACCATTCCTAATTTCATAATTTTAGTTCCTTTTCAATTTTATAGTACAATTTATTATACAATTTTTCGGGCATAAATGCAAGAGAAAAAATTTATTCGTTAAGGAGTATAGATGTGTGTGTTATAAAGACTAAGTGCGCCGCCGCGCTGTCTGCGGTGATGACCATATCGTTTTTGCTTTTTGCCGCAATTGCGTTTTACACCGTAAGCGGCGGCGCGGAGGCGATAAACGCGAGGCTTTCACTTGCAGTGTATTCGTTTTCAATGGACAAGCCCGCCTTGACGGAGCTATGCAAAATCATATCCAATATCGGGTATTTTTACTTTTATCTGCCGTTTTGCGCCGTTCTTTTAATATTGCCCAAATTAACTAAAGCAACGCGTGCAATCGGCAATTCGGGCGTTCCCATGGCGATGGTGATGACGGCGGTTTCTTTGAGCAACCATGTTTTGAAGCAAATTTTCAAGATTCCCCGCCCTGATGAAGCCTATCATCTGGTCGAAGCCTCCGGCTACGGGTTTCCCAGCGGTCACTCCTCGGCGGCGGCGGCTTTTGCGGCTGTTATCATCTACTCTGTTTTTTTCGGCGCGCTTTCTTCAAGGGGGAGGCTGTTTAAAAATGCCGCTTCAGCCGCCGCAGTCAGCTTTGCTTTATCGGTGGGGCTCAGCAGAATTTATCTGGGAGTGCACAGCGTCACCGATGTTTCGGCGGGTTTTGCGTGGGGGGCTTTTACAGCTGCGGTTTGCTTGATTTTTTTTGGAAATAGGGACAAAGAATTAAAAAACTATTGACAGATTGGGGGATTTGGGGTATAATATGAGTGTAAGGCGTTTAATCGTCTGAAAAGTTTGTCGCTTCCGATAATGCGACTAATAAATGAATCGTGAAAACGTGTGTCGCTTCCGGCAATGCGACTAATAAATGAGCCGTGAACAAGTTTAAGATGAAACCTCTGCTTTTTGCGGGGGTTTCATTCAAAAGGTGGTAATTAGTTTGGAAATTAAACAGGGGAGTTTTTATTTTATTAAAGACATCTTTTTTGAAAAAATCGCCGACCCTAACTTAAAGGCGGAACACGAAACAACAAAACGCCCTCATTATATGGCTTTAAGGGACGAAAACACTAATTTATACTGGTTAATTCCGATTAGCTCAAAGGTTGAGAAATATGAGCGAATAATAAATAACAAGAAAAAGTTGAACAAGCCAACAGACGGAATAAAAATTATCCGCATATTTAACGATAAAAGAGCGTTGCTTTTTCAAGATATGTTCCCTATATTGGAAAAATTTATTCAAGAACCTTATATAAAGGGAAACCAAATTGTTTCCGTTGAAAGCCAAAAATTAATACTTGAACTCAATAAAAATGCGAAAAATATAATTAACAAAATACATAGGGGCGTTAAATTTACCCCTACTCAACCTAATGTAATCAAAATAGAGAAAATCATGCTGTCTGAACTTGAAAAATTACATTTTTCTTGACAAAGGGGCTTGAATATGGTATGATTAAAGCAATTGATAATTGAGAAAGGTTTGTTTAAAATATGGGAAAAAAGGTTAACCGAGGTGTTAAGCCGAAGGTTAATGGGAAAAAGGTGTTAAAGCGTATCCGCGCTGTTTTTATTATGCTTTTGTTAGGCGGTGCGGGCTTCGGTATTTATAAATTGTCAAGTTCTGTTGAACGCCCCGATTTAACTGTTGACTCGGTGAATTATGCAAGAATGTCATTTTTTGAGGGAGCGTTATACTCAGCCGAGGAGCACGATGATTCGGACAGCGAGGATAACGCAGTAGCGGCTTTCCTCCCTCAGCTTTTTGAAGAAAATTATCCTCTGGAGGTTGAAACGGAGTCGCAGTACATTTTAGTTTACGATGTTACCGCCAACGAAATATTATACGCCAAAAACGCGAACGTGCGGTGCTACCCCGCCAGCACGACAAAAATACTTACAGCCGCCGTTATCCTCGACAATGTTGACGAGAGCTTTGAATTTACGGCGGGAGATGAGCTTGATTTTGTAAACCCCGGTTCAAGCCTTGCATATTTGAGCAGGGGTAATGTTTTAAATACGGAAATGGTTATTGATGCTTTAATGCTGGCTTCGGGTAATGATGCTTCCTATACGGCGGCGGCTAATGTCGGGCGGTTTATAACGGGCGACCCGAGCCTGAGCGCGCGCCAAGCGACCGATGCTTTCGTATACGCCATGAATGATACCTTGAAAAAAATAGGCGCGGACGACACCGTATTCACCAACCCCGATGGCTTCCATGACGATGACCACTACACCACCCTTGCCGACATGCTGAAAGTAACGCTTTATTCTAAAGATAAGCCCTTGATTAAAGAATCGGCGAAAAAGACGGACAGATACGCCGAGTATCTTACAGGCGAAACGGTTTATTGGCAAAATTCAAACAGGCTGATTAACTCAAGCAATGATATTTACTATATGTACGCCACAGGGCTGAAAACAGGCATGACCGACCAAGCGGGCTATTGCGTTGTAGCTACGGCGGAGCGGTTCGGGCATGAGGTTATCTGTATGGTGTTCGGCGGGGCGGCTTCGGACATAAGGTGGAATGACACAATAGCCCTGCTTGACGGCGCGTTTGAGTATATTAAAAAAGAAGCAGCTGACGATTGATAACGGGAGGTCTGTTCATGACGGTATTTGAAGCAATTATTCAAGGGATTGTACAGGGGCTGACGGAATTTCTGCCCGTTTCAAGCTCGGGGCATTTAGCTTTGGCATCTTACTTTTTCGGCACATCGGGGGAAGAAACGGTCATTTTAATGCTCGTACTTCACTTGGGGACGCTGGTCGCGGTTTTCGCGGCTTTTCGGGAGAAGATAAAGGCTCTCATAATTGAAGCCTTTGCAATGGTCAAGGCTCTGTTTACGGGGCAATTTAAATGGAAAGAGATGAACCTTGAACGCCGAATGCTCATGATGGTCATTATATCAATCCTGCCGCTTTTCGGGTTTTACATATTCAAGGATTTTTTTATCGGGCTTGCCTCGGGGGGCAACATGATTATAGTAGGCGTTGCATTTTTATATACCTCCGCCCTGCTTTTCCTAAGCACAAAGGCAAAGGAGGGGAATCGCCTTGCAGGCGAAACAACGGTAAAGGCGGCTTTGTTTATCGGGGTTTTTCAAGGAATCGCGCTGATTCCGGGCATTTCCCGCTCCGGCTCGACCATTTCGGCGGGCTTGTTAAGCGGGCTTAAACGCAAGGAAGCGGTTGAATACAGCTTCATTTTAGGAATCCCCGTAATTTTAGCGGGCGCGGTTGTTGAACTGAAGGGGCTAGGCGAAAGTGCGGCGGATTTAAACATAGTCGCCCTTTTAATCGGCTTTATAACCGCCGCTGTCGTTGGGTATCTTTCTATTAAACTGGTAAAGTACCTCGTAGCTACCGACAGGTTCAGAATTTTCGCTTACTATACTCTCGCTCTTGGTGTTTTAACAATTTGTTTAGGGGTTTATGACAAAGTTAACAGTTAAAGGGGATTTTAGTTTATGAAATTAATGATATGCTATAAAATACCAAGGCTCCTAATTAAAAGCATACTGTCAAAAAACGCTTTTTTGTATAGGTACTTTGTTTCCTTTTCGTATATATCCTTTAAATCCCTAAAATACTCATAAGCAAATTCGCACTCATCGTTCTTAAATACACTTTCACATTCTCGGTGTATTTGTTCATTCTTTTCAAGCAGTAACTTATATTCATCTGTTTCGTGATACTCGTTTAACGAGCTTTCATAAAGGACTGAAATAAGCTTGTCTGTGATATTTAGAGTGTTGGTGTTCATAAGTATTCCCCTTTTTTATATTGTATACTTATATTATAACTCTAACTTGTGGATTAGTCAATACCTTGGTATAATTTTGTGTAATAAATTTTTGGCGGTGATTTTGTGAAATTCTCACAAATTTTTTCGGAATTGTTGGAAGTACGTAATATAACAGCGTACAAAATCAGCAAAGATACCGGTATATCAGACAGCGTTATAGGGTATTGGAAAAAAGGCGAACGAACGCCAACGGCTGAAAATTTAATTAAACTTTCAAATTATTTTGATGTTTCGGTTGATTATCTCTTAGGCGTAACGGAAAACCCCGAAATTAACAGGTAAATAAATATAACTCAAATAAAAGAAAGGATTGTCAATTTATGAAATTCGGAAAAAGCTTATCTTTGATTCTTGCTTTGGGATTTATATTGTCATTTTCATCAGCTTGCAGTAATAGCACTGCTGTTGAGCCGGAGGTATTAATTACGGAAGCGGAGACAGAAGCACAAGCCCCGCCCCCCTCCCCTGTTGCCGACCAATTCATTGTCAATACGGCTGATTTTGCGGTCGAGTTGTTCAAGCGTTCTTACGACAAGGAGGAAAACTCACTTGTTTCGCCCGCTTCTGTTTTGTTTGCTATGTCGATGACGGCGAACGGTGCGAACGGCGAAACTCTGACCCAAATAGAAAATGCTCTGAGCGGCGGGATTCCCATCGCAGAGCTTAACGAGCATTTGCGGAATTACAGGCTTTGGCTTCCCAGCGAGGAAAATGCAAAGCTTAGTATAGCAAACTCAATATGGTACATAGACATATTTAATGTGCATGATGAGTTTTTGCAAGTCAATGAAGATTATTACGATGCGCTGGTAAAATCCGCGCCGTTTGACCAAAGCACAGTGGAGGAAATCAATGCGTGGGTTGAGGAAAATACGGACGGTATGATTGATGAGATGATAGAAAATATTCCCGATGGTACTGTTATGTATCTGATTAATGCAGTAGCGTTTGACGCGCAATGGAAAGAACCGTATGAGGAGCACCAAGTTCGTGAGCTTGATTTCACCAATATAAATGGTGAAGTGCAAGAAGCAAGCATGATGTATTCAAATGAATCTGTGTATTTGCAAGACGATAAAGCAATAGGCTTCATAAAGCCCTACGATTCAAGCTACAGTTTTGCCGCGATTCTGCCTAACGAAGATGTTAGCGTAGATGAATACATATCCTCAATGACAGGCAAGAGCCTTATGGAGCTTTTGGGTGGGCAAAGATGGGCAGAGGTTCGTGCAGAGCTTCCGAAATTCAGCTATAAGTACGAAATAGGGCTCATACCCCCTCTTGAAGATATGGGGATAACGAATGCTTTTGATGAACACAATGCCGATTTTAAAGGCATTGGCAATAGCCCTGCCGGGAATATCTTTATATCTAAGGCTATTCACAAAACCTTTATAGAGGTAGATGAAAGAGGCACAAAAGCGGCGGCGGCTACAGGTTTTGAATTGGTAGCGACTTCAGTGCCGAATTACATCTATGTTATTCTCAACAGACCTTTTATTTATATGATTATTGATAATGAGACGAATTTGCCGCTGTTTATGGGGGTTTTGAATTCGGTGGACAGTTAGCAAATTAAAGGAGATTTCGGGTTGTCAGAGCTTGTTTAGGAAATTTAAACCCCCTGCTGTGATGAAGCGGCAGGGGGTTTTTTGAAAGATGTTATTGTATGTTACTGTTTTTTATGGTATTATTATAATTGGGAATTTGGGTTAAGGGGTTGGGTTAGATGAGATGTAAAATGCTTGCTGTTTTGGGGCTTAGTTTGGTTTTGGGGTTGGCGGGGTGTAACGGCGGCGACGGCGGCGGGGTTGAGCGTTTGGACGTTTATGATTATGTATCTGATATATCTTTATCTGAAACTGAAACGGCAGAAGAAACAACTGCTCACAGGGAAATTAATATACAAAAAGAATTTGTTGACCCCGATGAGCCGCTTGGTTCTGCTGATGATTTGCTGAATTTGGTTTTTGCGGCGAAGCGGCAATTGTCTGAAAGAGAAGAATTTTATTTTGGAATGGCAAGCTATACTTTCGGGCTTGTTGACATTGATTTTGACGGGATGCCGGAACTATTTTGTATAATGAGTAATTTTGATGATTTTGGGAATTTTATGTATAGGTTTTATTCCTTAAAAGAATCTGATTTTTGCAATAATTTACTTGAATACAAGACATATTCCGAGGACTTGGAAGTAATAAAATACATGACAAAAGAGGATAACAGCGAAAAGAGGCTAATTATCTATGACGACCGAGGTCATGCTCATCAATGGCGAAATGCCGTTTTCTCTGAAATAGTAGCAATGGACGAACTTTTTCACATAAATGAAATAAAAGCTATTAGTTGGAGAGGTGAAGATTATAATTTTAACAATCATACTTGGGGAGGTGAATCTAATGGTGAACTAGAGGAATATTTAAAAGACCTTGTTTTGGCAAATTCTGTCTGTGAACCAATCAGTTATCCTTGGCGGGACATAAAAAACCCGCTCTTTATTGATGAGCAAAAAAAATCTGACGATTATATTTTACTTTATGAGATTTATGACGAATATTTGAAAGTAATTAAAAATAATTAAAGGGGAGATTAAATTCTCCCACGCGTCAGAACAGACGGAGGCGTTTCTTGGAAGATGTTATTGTATGTTACTGTTTTTTTATGGTATGGGAATTTGAGTTAAGGGGTTGGGGTTTATGAAAATCATGCGAATTATAGTGCTTTGTTTGGTGGGGTTGTTTTGCTTGACGGGGTGTGGGGGCGGCGGGGTTGAGGCTGATTTGCCTAATGTTTCTATTTTTGAATCGGCGCGCGGAAGTATTGAAACAACTATGTCGGAAGCTGAAACGGAAAAAGAAACAACGGCTACAACAATAATAGTTGACGGGCAGACATATTATGACGGAATGGAACTGCTTTATAATAATTGGAAAGGGTTGACTATGAAGACCGCTTCATATAAAGCGGCAAGGGCATATTTGCGTTCTGACAGAGATGAGTTAGCTGGCTATCTGCTTGAGCCGGATAGTGTAAATGACTTATACATTTTTGATTCGAGACCGAATATTTTTGATACTTTGACTTATATGTCAGTTGCATACGCTACAATATTTTCTGAAACATACGTGCATATTGGATATGTGTTAGCTTCTGAGAGTAACGATACGCTTACATATTTGGAAGTTTACTTGGTTAAAATTGAAGACGAATGGAAAGTAGAAGAAATTGGTCTTCAAGGTTAAATAAAAATTATGAAGGGATGATTTAAAATGGCGAAAATCATGCGAATTATGGGGCTTTGTTTAGCGTGGTTGTTTTGCTTGGCGGGGTGTGGGGGTGACGGGGGTGAGGCTGATTTGCCTAATGTTTCTATTTTTGAATCGGCGCGCGGAAGTATTGAAACAACTATGACGGAGGCTGAAACGGAAAAAGAAATAACAGCCGAGCCAATTATTATTGACGGTCAAAAATATTATTATGACGGCATGGAGCTGGTTTTCAATAATTGGTTTGGAATGGGAATTAAAATTGCTTCCTATAAAGCGGCAAGGGCTTATTTGAGGAATGACAGAGAAGAATTGGCGACATACTTACTTGATTCCGATGTTTCGGTTGATTTCAATGAATGCAATATTTTTGACGATACCTTAGCTTATATGTCGCTGGCTACAGGCAAGGTTATATCTGAAAGTGAGATGCAAATCGGGTATGTTATAGCAGAAGATTTTACCGATGAGCTTTTGTATATGAACATAACGCTGATTAATTCGGGAATTATTTGGGAGTGGAAAGTGAGTGCAATTTCAGTTGAATCCGTAACATCGCCTGCTCCGATTGTTATTGATGAGCGGTGGTTTTACTATAATGGTATTGAGGCGGTTTATAATTATTGGGAAGATATGGACATAAAAACAGCTTCCTATAAAGCGGCAAAAGCATTTTTGAATGGCGACAGTGCCGGAGATGAACTGGCAAAGCTTCTGCTCAACCCGAATGAAGTTGATTATTGGGGTATTAGCGGAAATAATTTCGTTTTAATGGGATATATGTCACTGGTGTATATCAATTCATCTGACGAAGCCGCTCGTATCGGGTATGTGCTTGCTTTTGAGGAAGAAAATGAAATGCCTGTTATTTATTTGGATATGGAACTGATTAAATCTGAAAACACGTGGAAAATTGAAGAAATTTATCTTCAAGGTTAAAATAAAAATATGAAAGGATGATTTAAAATGGCAAAAATTAAAATTTATTTGTCCCCGTCTGACCAAAACAGAAATGTGTGGGGTGCAGATGAGGAGCAAATAGCACAGCTTAACACTAATGAATCGGAGCAAATGCGAGAATTTGCTTTGACATTAAAAGAATACTTTGAGAGGGCGGGGTTTGAGGTTTATTTGCCTGATTATTATGAATATGTCACTTACGACAATAATAAAAACCCGCTAACCTCCCCGACAAAAAGGATAAACGAGTCAAATGCGCTTGGAGTTGATTTTCACATTGCGTTACATTCAAATGCCAGCAATACGGACCGCCCCGGACCCGAATTAATTTATTCTGAACATGTTTTATCCTCCAAGAGCAAACAGTTGTCAGAATTAATTTTGGCTACTCTCTATGATGAATATGTTTCAAGCGGTAATGCAACCACAAAAGTAAGAGACCTCAAAAACAGTAAACAGCTAAACGCAGAAGGAAAACAACAATATAATTTCGCGGAGCTAAGAGAGCCAAACGCTGTTATAGCTTACATTGAAATAGCATTTCACCAAAACAAATTTGACATCAAATGGATGGAAAACAACTGGAACAGCATAGCAATCGCAATTACGGCAGGTGTAAATTACTATGTCTACGGACTTAGAGATGAAAGCGGCAATTTGGTTCGCGGGGCGGACGGGAAACCGATTATAGACAAAAACCACCCTAATTACCAAAATTATTTGGACTATTTGAACTTTTTAGAGGGCGGCGAAGGTGCTCCCCACGAAAACGACCCCGAATTTATTGGACCTATCCTACCTAACTATATGTTACCCCACGAAGAACCCGAACCCGACCTGCAACTAATCGAGCTTATGATGCTAACACATATTCGCCCCGATGTTAAAAAAAGCGGGGGCGGATTTTTTATTTGGCGGGGCGATGTTTCTAAAAGCGGTGCTTGCAGTGCCTGCTCTTCAAGAGACGGCGAAATCAGAGCGCGCATTGACGAGTGGAAAACCCTGCCGCCGCTACACCCTAACTGCAAATGCAAAATAGTACAACTGGACGGAATAAGGGCGGGAACGGCAACAATGCAGGGGCTTGGCGGTGTTGATTTTCGATTAAAAACAGGCGGTAAAATCGGCGGGGCAATATATAATAACAGCAGTAAAAAGTTACCCGACAAATCCGGCAGAATATGGCGGCAAGTGAATATTCAAACACCTTCCGGGCTTAAACAACAGCACGGAATTTTTTATTCTAATGATGGGCTGGTATTTATTTCCTATGATGGCGGGGAAAGTTTTTATGCTGTAATTTAGAAACAATTCCCTAATTTACTTGCATGTTTTTTAAAATTATGGTATAATTATGATATTACGTGATTACGAGGACTGATAAACATGGCTATACAAAATAAAAGCAAAAGTACAAGCAGCAGGGCAAAAGCAAAGCCGCCTGCGCGAAAGCCGCGCGACAGGGCGTTGTGGTCGGCTTCGCTGTTCGCGGTGGGGGTGCTTACGTTTGCGTTCGCGCTGGTAAAGGGCGAATCGGCTTGGAACTTTATACACAGCGTGCTTCGGGGAATGTTCGGCGGGGCGGTTTTCGCCGTTCCCGTCATACTGATTTATGTTTCGGTGCTGATTGCGCTTGATAAATCGGGCAAGGCTATTGAGAGCAAGATTATCCAAGGCTTTGCTTTGGTGCTGTTGTTTTCGGGGTTTATTCAGATTGTATTTATAGGTGAATTTGAGGGGGAACGGCTTTTTGCCGAGATTATCCCCGCGCTTTATAATAACGGAAAGGAACTGAGCGGCGGCGGGGTTTTCAGTGTAATTCTGGCGTATCCTCTGCTTATGCTCTTTAAAAAAACAGGGGCTTCTATTATAATTACCCTGCTTGTATTTGTTTTGGCAATGGTTTTAAGCAACAAAACGATAATTGACCTTTTCCATTTTATTAAAAATCGCATTAAGAGCCGCGAATATGATGATGACGGCTATGACGGCGATGAAGCGGAAGAACCCGAAAAGCCCAAGGTCAAAGCCGCTCCGCCCCCGAAAATTGCCAAAAAAACCTCTCTCGAAAAACCGAAAGAGCCCGCCGCGAAAAATACAGCCGCCTTAAAACCCGAAAAAATGCCCGCAGAGCATGTTAACAGCACCCCGCCCTTTGAGCCCGACTTTTTTTCGGATTCAAAGCTGCCCCCGCCTGCCGCCAAATCGCCCGCCAGCCCCTCAGAAGAAAAAACAGCTACAGAGGAGCTTAACAGCCTCATAAAAAAAGCGGCAAACGCCCCTAAAAAAATTACAAAAGCGGCGGCTTCCAACCACCCGGAAACAAGCAAGGCTCTGCACTCAACCTTGGCTTCAAACAAAATAAAAACCGAGCAGGATTTTGACCTGCCGGACGCGCCTACCGCCGCCGATATTCAAATAGAAATTGCAGGGCTTAAAAATCAAGCGGTTGTTTATAATTATCCGCCTATTTCTCTTCTTAACCCCGCCGATAATTCAAGCTTTGCCGCCGATGCGGAGGCTGAAATGAAGCAAAATGCCGATACATTGGTGGATACGCTGAAAAGCTTCGGCGTTCAAACCCGCATTGTCGATATACACAGAGGTCCTACCGTTACCCGCTATGAAATCCAGCCCAGCGCGGGCGTTAAAGTCTCAAAAATAACGGGGCTTGAAAATGACATAGCTTTGAATTTAGCGGCGGCGGGTGTCCGCATTGAAGCCCCTATTCCGGGGAAAGCGGCTGTCGGCGTTGAAATCCCCAATAAAGTTAAAGATATGGTATCCATACGCGAACTGCTTGAAAGCGCGGAATTTGCGGAGAATAAAAGCAAGCTCTCCTTTGTAGTCGGCAGGAATATTGACGGCGATGTGATTATCGGCGATATTGGGAAAATGCCGCATGTAATTATCGCGGGGACTACCGGCTCGGGTAAATCCGTCTGCACGAACAGTATCATTATGAGTATCCTTTACAATTCCTCACCCGATGATGTAAGGCTTGTTTTGATTGACCCCAAAATGGTTGAATTTAAGACCTATGACGGAATCCCGCACCTGCTGATTCCCGTAGTAATCGACCCGCGCAAGGCGGCGGGCGCGCTTGCTTGGGCTGTTCAAGAGATGTTAAAGCGATACAAATTATTCTCTGACTGCAATGTACGCGATTTGCAAGGCTATAATGAAATGGCGGCGCAAAAGGGCGATATGGAGTTATTGCCGCGAATTGTAATCGCCATAGACGAGTTGGCAGACCTTATGATGGCTGCCGCTAAGGAAGTTGAAGAATCCATCTGCCGCCTTGCTCAAATGGCTAGAGCGGCGGGTATGCACTTAATTATAGCTACGCAAAGACCTACGGTAGATGTTATTACAGGGCTGATTAAAGCGAACATACCCTCACGAATCGCGCTTACGGTTTCATCACAGATTGACAGCCGCACGATTATAGATACAGCAGGGGCTGAAAAACTTTTAGGTCAAGGCGATATGCTTTATTACCCAAGCGGCATCCCGAAGCCGATTCGGATTCAAGGCTGTTTTTGCTCTACTAAAGAGGTTGAAAAAGTAGTCGAATACATAAAGGGCGATGGGGTAGCCTCTTACGATAATGAAATCATAGAGGAAATTGAAAAAAATCTTCCCGCGCCCAAAAGCGAATCATCATCGGGCGGGGAATCTTCAGAGCCTACGGGGGACGGCGATATTATCGACCAAGCTGTTGACATTTTAGTGAGCGGCGGGCAAGCTTCTGTATCGTTTTTACAGCGGCGGTTAAAGTTAGGCTACGCCAGAGCGGCGCGCATTATGGACGAGTTGGAGGAGATGGGCGTAGTCGGTCCGCACGAGGGCGCGAAACCCCGGCAGGTGCTTATTAATCGGGAGATGTGGTTGCAACGGAAGATGAGTGATTAAATAGTCATCACCCCTTATAATCAATATACCCCCAATAAGCCTTTAAATATAGCCCCCCCGAAATAATCGTAAGAACAGCGGCAACCCAAATTAAGCTCTGCTCCGCAATTCCGGCAATAACTGCGGCTTCTCCCGTGAGGTTAAGGCATCTTACAAATAATATAACGATTATAGCCGCCATAGTAAAGGCGGCTTTCAGTTTGCCCGGCATACCTGCCGATATAATAACTGCTTTTTCCGCCGTAACCAACCTAAGCCCCATCACCATAAATTCGCGGATTACAATAATCAGTACAGGAACAGCCCCTACAATGCCAAGCTCACAAAAGCAGACTAAAGCCGTTGTAACCAAAGCTTTATCCGCAAGGGTATCGAGAAAATTGCCGAATACCGTGACCATGTTTCGGCTTCGCGCAACATAGCCGTCAAGCGCGTCCGTTAGGGAAGCAACGGCGAACAAAATAAGCGCGATTACAGGTGAAAACGGCACAAAATCCGTCAGCAAAAAAAACACAAAAAAGGGGAGCAAAATAATCCTTGACATAGTAAGCTTATTTGCAAGATTCATACTAAAACAGCTCCTATCAAATCATAATCCAAAACCTCGGTAATATTAACGGGTACAAATTCGCCGGGGTAAAGCTTTTTTTTACTTGTAAAAAACACCTTCCCGTCAATATCCGGCGCATCTGCTTTGCTTCTGCCGAAATAACATTCGCCGTATCTGTCAAAACCCTCGGTAATAACCTCTATGTTACTGCCAATAAAGCGTTGGTTATATTTGTTCATAATAATTGCTTGCCGCTCCATTATAATGTCGGCGCGGCGTTGCTTTTCATCTTCATCAAGCTGTCCGTCCAAGTCTGCGGCTTTTGTCCCCTCCTCGGCGGAATAGGCGAAGCAGCCCAGCCGCTCAAATTTAATCTCATCCGTAAAATTGCAAAGCCGCTCAAATTGTTCTTCTGTTTCACCGGGGAAGCCTGTTATAAAGGTTGTCCGCAGGGTTACATCGGGTATAGCTTGCCTTATTTTTGATATTATTCCGCGCAAGCTGTCAGCATCGCCGGGGCGGTTCATATTTTTAAGTATTTCCCCATCACAATGCTGGAGCGGGAGCTCGATATATTTTACTATTTTTTCCTCACGGGCTATAACATCTAAAAGCTCGTCCGTGATTAATTCGGGATAACAATAAAGCAGGCGAATCCATTTTAAGCCGGAAATGCCGCATAGTTTATGTAAAAGTTCAGGCAACTTGTATGTGCCGTATAAATCAATTCCGTAACGCGTGCTGTCCTGCGCGATTATGTTCAGCTCTTTTACGCCGTTTTCGGCAAGCGTTTCGGCTTCTTTCAGCAATGCCTCTATGGGCACGCTCCTGTATTCCCCGCGGATTAACGGTATAGAGCAATAAGAACAGCAGTTAGAGCAACCGTCTGCTATTTTGAGGTAGGAGTAAAAAGACAAAGTTGTCTGAACCCGCCCGCCCTCCAGAGAAAGCTTTGTATTTTCGGGGAAAAGGCAAACCCTCTCTTCTTCCCAAACCCTTTTTAAAACCGACACGATTTCATCATTACAGCCAATCCCCAAAACCGCATCCGCCTCCGGCAGTAATTCCGCCGCTTCTTTTTTATAACGCTCCGACAAACAGCCCGTAACGACAAGCTTTTTAATCCTGCCCTCTTTTTTCAGCAAAGCAAATTCAAAGATTGTTTCAATAGCTTCCGTTTTCGCGCTCTCAATAAAGCCGCAGGTATTCACGATGACAATATCCGATAAGGCGGGGTCTTCCGCAATTTTGAAGCCCGCTTCTTTTATTTTAAATAACATACGCTCCGCGTCAACTTGATTTTTTGAGCAGCCCAAGGATACCATTCCGATTAAACACATATATATGCTCCTGTTTCTTGTATATAAGATACGTTATTTAAGCTAAATTTAATTTTTCCTTTAATGCTTGTTGGAGTGTTTGAGATAAATTAATCCTTGAATCTTCGGCTAAAGCATTAAGCCATGATGGGATAGTTAAGGTTTTTTTGATAAATTTATTCTCGGTACGTCTGCGGTATTCGGCTAAGTCTACCGATACAAAAGTTGCAATGTCTCTCTCTTGCAGGACCAAAGAATTTATATCGCTCGGGTTTGGGATTTCTTCGCCGATGTCTTCCATTTTACATAGCGCAGAAGCAAGAAAATCCTCTGCCATAGCCATTCCATCGGATATATCATCGCCCTGTGTTGCGCCCTTTTTAATGTCTGGGAATATTATACAAAATCCATACCCTTCCTCCGGGCGAAATATTGCGGGATATACGTGTTTCATCGCTAAAACCTCCCATCACAACAACATCTGCTCCAAATCCGGCAAAGTCTTAGCTAAAAATCCCGCCGCCGGGATATTTTTGACGGAATATTTCTTAACAGCCTCGCTCAATTCCGATGTTACAATATAAGCACTTACAACGGCGGTTCGCGGCTTTAGGGTAAATACTTGAACGCCCTGCGTATCGCGTGTAGCTTTGGGCAGGAGCATACCCGTATTGAATGTCAAAGCCCTGCTCCCCGTAGTGCGGAGTAAAATTTCTTCATGTTCATCAACGGCTATAATCTTGACAAGCTTTGACCCGGAGCTGTAAGCGTTCATAAGCTTTTTGCGCTCCGTCTTTGTTTCATATGCTTTCAGCGGAACTTTAGCGACTTTGCCGTTTTCAAAGACCATAACAAGATGCCCGCCGTAATCAGATGTTACAACCATAGCCAAAACGCTCTCGCCCTCGTCAAAGCTTAATTTAGCGGGTATAAAATCGCCCAACAGGGAAGCCTTGGAATCCTCAAAGGCAGAGGCTTTCGCCTTATAAACTTGACACCTATCGGTAAAGAAAAGCAAATCTGCTCTGTTTGAGGCTTCAATTGCCGTTTCCATAACGTCCCCGTCTTTAAGCTTATTCTCGCCGGACATACGCAGGGATTGCGGCGTAATTTTCTTGAAATAGCCGCTCCTTGATAAAAACAAATGCACGGGGTAATCCGGCGTTTCTTCCTCTAAAGCATCTTGCGTAGAATCGACATCATATAAAAACATCGTCTTGCGCGGCTGGGCATGTTTTTTTATAACCTCGCGAAGCTCCGCGACGATGATATTTTTAACCTTTTTATCGTCCTTTAAAATGCCTTCCATCTCGGCAATATCCTTTTTAAGCTGCTCAATTTCGGATATGCGGTTTAAAATATATTCTTTATTAAGATGCCGAAGTCTGATTTCGGCGACATATTCCGCTTGAACCTCGTCAATACCGAAGCCGACCATAAGGTTGGGGACAACCTCGGAATCCTCATCCGTTTCACGGACAATTTTAATCGCCTTATCAATATCCAGCAGTATTTTCTGCAAAGCCTTTAAAAGATGAAGCTTATCTTTTTTCTTTGAAAGCTCATGATAAACGCGGCGTTTTATACATTCCCTGCGAAACGCCGTCCATTCCTCCAAAATCTCATAAACGCCCATAACGCGCGGATTCCCCGCAATCAGAATATTAAAGTTACAAGACCAACTATCCTGCAAAGTCGTAAAACGGAACAGCTTTTTCATAAGCGCGTCCGGGTCTGTCCCGCGTTTTATATCAATGGCAAGCTTCAAGCCGCCCAAATCCGTTTCATCGCGGACGTAGGATACCTCCCGAATTTTCCCCTCTTTTACCAGAGCAACAATTTTATCTATGATAGCCTCAACGGTAGTCGTCGGCGGGATTTGGGTTACTTCTATGCAGTTAGCTTCTTTATCATAGCTGTAGCGCGACCTTACTTTAACAGAGCCCTTGCCTGTCTTATAGATTTGAGCAAGCTCATCTTCATTATAAAGGATAAAGCCGCCGCCGGGGAAATCGGGGGCTTTGAGGGTAGTCAAGGCGTTATGTTCGGGGTTGCGGATTAAGGCAATAGCCGTTTCGCAAACCTCCTCTAAATTAAAAGGGCAGACACTGCTAGCCATAGACACCGCAATCCCGACATTCGCGTTTACAAGAACGGAGGGGAACGCCGCAGGCAATAATACAGGCTCAACCGTTTCATTATCATAGTTAGGCATAAAGTCAACGGTATCCTTGTCAATATCTTTAAAAAGCTCGGCGCAAAGGGGTGTCAGCTTCGCTTCGGTGTAACGAGAAGCGGCATAAGCCATATCGCGCGAATATGCCTTGCCGAAATTCCCCTTGCTGTCAACGTAAGGGTGCAGAAGCGATTCATTGCCCCGCGCTAAACGCACCATTGTTTCGTAAATAGCCGCATCCCCGTGGGGGTTTAATTTCATGGTCTGCCCTACTATATTTGCGGATTTCGTCCGCGCTCCGTTCAAAAGCCCCATTTTATACATCGTATACAAAAGCTTCCTGTGGGAGGGCTTGAAGCCGTCTATCTCCGGCAGCGCGCGCGAAACGATTACGCTCATAGCGTAAGGCATATAGTTTTTTTCAAGCGTTTCCGTTATGGTTTCCATAGCGACAATCCCGCTGCCCTCAATATACGCTTTAGGCGCGGCGGTAGCGGACTTCTTTTTAACGTCCTTTTTCGGCATAAGAAAATTAACTCCCAATTCTGATAGAATACATTTATAATTATAACCCTGCAGGGCAAATATGTCAATAGAAATTTTTTTATTTGAGTTACGGCAAAAGAGTTTACTATTCTAAAATCGACAATCCCGCACTGCCTAATCGCCGATTAATCTCAACCTACCCCTCCAAATACCCATTAATGCAGTTCAAAAACTCCCCGCTGTAGCGTTCCGCTTTAATCTCGCCTACGCCGGAAACGAGTGTGAAGTCATCGCGGCTTCGGGGCAGCTTTACGCACATATCCCGAAGGCTTGCATCGGCGAAAATTACATAAGCGGGGACTTTTGCGGCAAGTGCCAGCTTTAATCGGAGTTTTTTCAGCTCGTCAAAAAGCTCCATATCTATAGCCGCGGGGGCGTGATTCACCGCCGATTTTTTGGGAGCCGATTCCTTTGCTCCAGGGGCATCCGCCTTTTCAAGCTCTTTCGGCAGTTTCATATAAAGGGTGGCTTTATTTTTCAAAAATTCTACGGAACGCGGCGTTGAAACAAGCACATTATACCGTTCCTCGTCAACGCGCAGATAATCCTCTCTTATAAGCTCGTCAATAAGAGTCCGAATCCTGCGGACGGGGGTATCGGACATAATTCCGTAGGTTGAAAGCTTATCCATGCCGAATTTTTTTATTTTTTCGTTCTCGCTTCCCCTCAGTATATCGGCGACCATAGCTTGCCCGAAGCTTCTGCCCGCTTGCCCTGCTCTTATTACACAGCAGATTATTTTTTGGGCTTCAAGCGTTATATCGGCGTTTTCAAAGGAGGTTAGGCAGGAGGAACAGCTGCCGCAGTAATTGGGCGGCTTTTCGCCGAAATATTTAAGAATGTATTCCCTCAGGCAACTGTTCAAAGTGGAATAAAACGTCATCATTTTAAGGCGTTCCAAATCCTTTTCAAAAATTTCGTCAAGCAGAGCGTTTGGCAGGGCGGTGTTTTCGGCGCGGCTTTTTTCGAGCATGAATTTATGCGTGCGAACATCTGCAGGGCTGTAAAAAAGCAAACACTCGGCAGGGCTTCCGTCTCTTCCGGCGCGCCCCGCCTCTTGATAGTAGGCTTCGATATTTCTGGGCATGTTGTAGTGCAGGACAAGCGAAACATCCGATTTATCTATGCCCATTCCGAAAGCATTTGTCGCCGTCATGATGTTAATCCTGTCATATATGAAATCCTCTTGGTTGCGGCGGCGTTCCGAATCGCTCATGCCGGCATGATAGCAAGCCGCCTTGAAGCCCAGCGCAGTTAAATGACCCGCAACCTCCTCGGCGGTATTGCGCGACAGGCAATAGATAATGCAATTTTGAGCCTTATGCTTTTCTAAAATCGCAAGAAGCGCGCTGAATTTGTTTTTGGGTCGAAGCACGCCGAAATAAAGATTTTTCCTGTCAAAGCCTGTTGTGATGACATAAGGGCTTTTAAGCCTCAGCTTTGAGATTATATCCTCTCTCACCAATGCGGTCGCCGTTGCGGTAAACGCGCTTATAACGGGGCGGGCGGGCAGTGCCTCTATGTAATCCGATATTTTAAGGTATGAGGGGCGGAAATCCTGCCCCCATTGCGATATGCAGTGCGCCTCGTCAACCGTGAGCATAGCAATTTTCAAGGCTTTGGAGAGGCTTAAAAAGTCCTCCGCCTCCAGCCGCTCGGGGGTGACGTAAAGGATTTGAACCAATCCCGCCGCCGCTTGCTCTAAGGCGATGCTGTTTTCGGAATTACTTCGCGAGCTGTTGATAAATTCCGCTGATATTCCAAGCTGTATTAACGCCGTTACTTGGTCTTTCATAAGCGAAATAAGCGGCGATACCACGATAGTCAGCCCCTTGGCTTCCTGCGCGAAAATCAAAGCGGGAAGCTGGTAGCAGACCGATTTTCCCGCCCCCGTAGGCATCACCCCCACCGCGTCCCTCCCCGATAAAATTTGCTCGGTTATCTCCGACTGACCCTCGCGGAAGCCGGAATGACCGAAATATTTTTTCAAGTCCTGCACCGTGTTCATTTAAAAGACCCCTTAATAACCCATTTTAAAGTTGAACGACCATAACACAAAGCATTTCTGCACTTATTTAGATTTTACCATATTTTTTAAGGTAAGTCAAATTGTTTTTTTTATAATTACCAAATTGCTATTGACAAAAAAATACTTAAAGGGTATACTTAAATTAATACATTAATATAAATGGATTAAATTCTAAATAATGGGGGAATTTGTGTTGAAAAATCTAAAAATTGCACAAAAATTAGCGGTCGGCTTTGGAATAGTTGCGGTGCTTACCCTTATTTTCGGCGTAATCGCGATTGTGTCATCTTTGAGCTCCGCCGTTCTTGCGGTTATGCTGGCATTTGTGCTTCTGGTCGGGATTTTGATGCCGATTTGGATAGCCGCTCCCATCTCCAAGCCCTTGGCTGTCTTGGAGGAATGGTATAACTTGACGGCGAACGGCGATATTGTGTTTAAGCCGGATGAGCTTGTCGTTTTTGACATTCACGGGGCGCGCGGTGATGAGGTCGGCGGCTTGTACAGGGCATATAAGCTTCAGATAGACGGCTTGAATAAAATCTGCGCCGACCTCAATAAGGTAGCGGACGGCAACCTTGATTTTGATATAAAGCCCCGCTCGGAATACGACCTTTTCATACATACGCTGATTAAAATGAAAGAAAACCTAAATTCCATGTTTGTCGATATAAATACAGTCGCCGGTCAAGTCCATAGCGGCTCAAAGCAAATTGCCGACGGCTCGCAGGAATTGGCGCAGGGCTCAACAGAGCAGGCGGCTTCAATTGAGCAGCTTTCCTCCTCCGTTTCCGATATAGCCCTTAAAACAAAGGATAATGCCGACATGGCAAGCCGCGCCGCCGCGCTTGCGGGAGAGATTAAGAAAAGCGCGGAAGGCGGCAACCGCCACATGGATGCCATGATGGAAGCCGTGAAAGAGATTAACCAATCAAGCCAGAACATAAGCAAAGTTATAAAGGTTATAGACGACATCGCGTTTCAGACCAATATTCTCGCGCTGAACGCGGCAGTTGAAGCCGCACGAGCCGGACAGCACGGCAAGGGCTTCGCCGTGGTTGCGGAGGAGGTTCGCAACCTTGCTTCCAAGAGCGCGGAAGCGGCGCGGGAGACCGGGGAAATGATTCAGAATTCGATGGAAAAAGCAGGACTGGGCTCGCGCATAGCCAATGAAACCGCCGCAAGCCTTGCCGAAATTGTGACGGGTATTAACGAGAGCGACCAGCTTGTGAGTGAAATAGCGAAATCCTCTAAGGAGCAATCTTTCGGCATAGGGCAAATCAACCGCGGAATCGACCAAGTCGCGCAGGTTATACATCAAAACAGCGCGTCCGCCGAAGAGAGTGCGGCGGCTTCGGAGGAAATCAGCAGTCAATCAAGGCTTTTGGAGGAATTAATCTCTAAGTTTAAATTGAAAAGGTAATCATATACAAAAAGCTGTCCTTGAAAAAAGACAGCTTTTTTATTTTCCTCAACCGCAGCCTGCATCTCCGGTACATTTTTGAATATCCCCGACTATAGGGTAAGGGTCTACACCCTGCCTCTTATAATAATCGGAAACAGCAGACTTCACTGCCTGCTCCGCCAACACGGAGCAATGAAGCTTCTGCGCCGGCAAGCCATCCAAGGTAGCAATTACTTCTTTATTGGATATTTTGAGTGCTTCATCAATGGTTTTCCCTATAATAAGCTCGGTTGATACGGAGGAAGTGGCAATAGCCGCCCCGCATCCGAAAGTTTTAAACTTGCAATCGGTAATGATGCCGTTATCAACCTTAATGTACATCTTCATAATATCCCCGCATTTAGCATTGCCGACCTCGCCGATTCCATCCGCATCCGCCAACTCTCCCACATTGCGCGGATTAGCAAAATGTTCCATAACCTTGTCACTATAAAGCATAAAATCTCCCCTTTTTTTACAATTAACAATTAACAGTTAACAATTAACAATTTCGGAGTTACGCCCGTGGCGTAACATTTTAAGCAGTTTATGTTAACGATTAAACTACATGTCTAGCTAAACTATTACAATCCGTCGGCGAAGCCGACACATTCATTGTTAACTGTTAATTGTTCATTGTTAATTCTAAAATACTGCCATACTCTTTCGGATTCTTGACAATGTCCTCCCAGAGCGGGGACATTTTTCTTATTTTGGGGATTACCTCTCCCAAAGCGGTTAAAATATAATCAACGTCCTCCTCCGTTGTATCCTCGGATAGGGACAGCCTCAAAGAGCCGTGCGCGACCTCTGCGGGAAGCCCGAGAGCGAGAAGAACATGAGAAGGGTCAAGTGAGCCCGTTGTGCAGGCAGAGCCGCTTGAAGCACATATACCGCGTAAATCAAGATTAAGTAAAAGAGCTTCGCCCTCAACGCCTAAGAAAGAAGCATTGACATTCCCCGGCAGGCGATTCGCTCTGCCGCCGTTTAAGCGGACACTTTCAATTTTAAGAATCCCGTCAATCAGCTTATCCCTCAGCGGAGTTACTTTTTTTACCTTCCCTTGAATATCTTCACAAGCGGCGGCAATTGCTTCTCCCAGTCCCGCTATAGAGGGGACGTTCTCCGTTCCGGCGCGTTTACTTCTTTCCTGCGCGCCGCCCAAGATAAAGGCGGGCAATGAAACGCCGTTGCGGATATATAAAGCGCCCACGCCCTTCGGAGCGCGGAGCTTATGCCCCGAAACAGAGAGCATGTCTATCTGTTGCTCTGCGACATTAATCTCTACATTCCCAACGGCTTGAACCGCGTCCGTATGAAAAAGAACGCCCCTTTCACGGCAGACCGCCGCTATTTCGGGGATGGGCATAATCGTCCCTATTTCGTTGTTGGCGTACATAACCGTTACAAGAGCGGTATCTGCGCGGATGGCATCGGCAACTTGTCCGGGCGTTATAAAACCGTTTTCATCAACGGGCAGTTGCGTGACCTCAAAGCCGCTTTTAGCAAGATATTCGCAGGTATGCAAAACTGCGTGATGTTCTACGGCGGTTGTGATAATATGCTTTTTACCCTCCTTAGACATCTTTAGGGCGGCGGAGCGTATAGCCCAATTATCCGATTCCGTTCCCGAGCCGGTAAAGTAGACCTCGTTTGCTTTACAGCCCAAAGCGGCGGCGGCTTTGCTCCGCGCTTCCTCTACGGCTCGCAAAGCATCCTGCCCGATTCCGTAAATGCTGGAGGGATTCCCGTAACGCTCCTCAAAAAACGGAAGCATAGCATTAAAAACCCGTTTTGACACGGCGGTGGTCGCGGCGTTATCTGCGTAAATAAATCGTTTGTCCATATTAAGAAAACCCTTTCCAATCAACGATGTTACTTAAATTATACAACATTATCAAGCAATATGCAATAGGATTTTTAAAATTTAAGAAATTTTATCCTTTCCGCTTAATTTATGGTACATTTCGGCAAAGTAAAATTTAACCTCGTATTTCTCGGGGTTTTCAAGCAGCTGCATCTCCTGCGTGTTAAATGTGCCGCAAAGAATATCCTTATCCTCAATCATGATTTCTTTTTCGGTCACCGCGGGGATACAAAGCGGCGGAAACATAACGCACCACCAATTCTGCCCCTTAGCCTCGCCGATATTCACGCTCAGCGCGGAATACACCCCGGCAGGAAGCGTAATGTCGCCGTAAACGCGGGCGGGGAAGTAAACGTCCTTAACCTCACAGCTGACATCATAGTTATAGCCGCTTTCCGCCAAAGCCTCCCTTGCTATATTTTCAATCTCAGCCAGATTCTCCTTAGCCTTAACGGCGGCGGCGGCAGATGAGCCGCTATCCTTAAAAATCCAAGCGGTTTCCTTTAGTATCTCATCGCGGAGCTTCAGCTTCAGCTCTTGGTCCTCATTCGAGTCAGAGTTGGCAAGTATGTGCAAACGAAAAACATTCCCCGTAATATTGCCGTAGGAATCCGCAAAGGAACATACCCCCGCAAACAAAACAGACGCAATAAAACCTGCAAGAAGCGATATTTCAAGCTTATTCATCATAAAATCCTCCCGTATAAAACTTACCTATTATACAGAGGATTGCCAGAACGCCCTTAATTTATACTTCTCGAAAAATAAAATAATTGTCAATTGTCAATTGTCAATTCTCAATTATCAATTGTCAATTGCTTCAAGCCTCCCATGTAAGCTCTGAGAGCCTCAGGTATGTGAACAGAGCCATCCTCTTGCAGATGGTTCTCCAAAAAAGCAATCAGCATACGCGGGGGGGCGACAACGGTATTGTTCAAGGTATGCGGGTGATACTTGCCGTCTTTCCCCGAAACGCGGATTTTCAGCCGCCGCGCCTGTGCATCACCTAAATTTGAGCAGCTTCCCACTTCAAAATATTTCTTCTGCCTAGGCGACCAAGCCTCAACATCGTAGGATTTTACCTTCAAGTCCGCCAAATCTCCCGAGCAACACTCTATTGTCCGCACGGGGATTTCAAGCGAGCGGAAAAAGTCAACCGTATATTGCCAAAGTTTATGAAACCACTCCATGCTGTCCTCCGGCTTGCAAACTACGACCATCTCCTGTTTTTCAAATTGATGGATGCGGTATACCCCGCGCTCCTCCATTCCGTGCGCCCCCTTTTCCTTGCGGAAGCAAGGCGAATACCCGGTCAGCGTGTGCGGCAACGAAGCCTCGGGGATAATCTCGTCAATATATTTTCCTATCATGGAATGTTCCGAAGTACCGATAAGATATAAATCCTCGCCCTCGATTTTATACATCATAGCCTCCATCTCGGCAAAGCTCATTACGCCGGCTACGACATTGCCGCGAATCATAAAGGGCGGTATGCAGTAGGTGAAGCCCTTGTCAATCATAAAATCGCGCGCATACGAAATGATTGCCGAATGAAGCCTTGCAATATCCCCCATCAAGTAGTAAAAGCCGTTCCCCGCAACGGAGCGCGCACTGTCTAAATCAAGCCCCCGTAGCTTTTCCATGATTTCCGCATGATAAGGAACATCAAAGCTCTTTTCTTTATTTTTGCCGAATTTTTCAACCTCGGGGTTTTCGCTGTCATCGCGCCCTACGGGTACGCTTTCGTCTATGATGTTCGGTATAATGAGCATTCTGTCCTTAAGCGTGTCCGAAAGCTCGCTCTCTTTCAGTTCAAGCTTCGCAAGCCGCTCCGCGAATTCGGCGACCTTTGCCTTTGCCGCTTCAGCCTCTTCCCTTTGAGCCTTAGCCATAAGTCCGCCGATTTCTTTAGAAACGCGGTTTTTTTCTGCCCTTAAAGCATCAGCCTCGGTTTTAGCCGCCCTAAGCTCAATATCGAGTGCTAAAACCTCGTCCACCAGCGGCAGTTTTTTTTCTTGAAATTTCTTTTTAATATTCTCCCTTACAAGCTCCGGCTTTTCTCTTACCAATTTAATATCAAGCATAACATATACTCCTTCCTGTTTACAGAATATTATAACACACAAGCTTTATTTTGTCAAATATATGCTCCTTAATGATACGGTAATTTAATTACGAACAAATTTTGCAACAATTAAATGAACATGACGAATCAGCTTATTCTTGACATCTCTCTGAAAATCTGTTATAATAAAATTAATAAAGGAGGCTGTATTTATGACTGAACTTGAATACAAATTCACTTATGACCTGCTGTTTAAAATGATTTTTACCAAACATGTTAAATTGCTGAAAAGTCTTGTTGCGACATTGCTTAGTATTCCTCTCGAAAGCATTGAGCAATTTGAAATCCGCAATGCCGAAATCCCGCCGGAGACGCTTGGTGATAAGTTTTGTCGCCTAGACATAAATATGGCGGTGAACGGTCAGCGCGTTGACCTTGAAGTCCAAGTTGACAATGATGGCGATTTCCCCGAAAGAAGCCTGTATTACTGGGCACGAGAATATTCCACCGCTTTGCAAGTAGGCGATAGTTACTCAGATTTACCCAAAGCAATTGTAATAAGCATTGTAAGCTTCACGATGTTTAAAGATTATGACGGCTTTCATTCTGAATTTCATGCACTGGAAGTAACCCGCCATACTCAATTGACGGACAAATTCTGTCTGCACTATTTTGAACTGCCCAAGTTGCCTGTTGAAAACTTGTCAAAAACCGACAGACTTAGCCTGTGGCTAGCACTATTTAAGGCGAAAACCGAAGAAGATTTGAAAAAAATTGAGGAAATGGAGGTAGAAGAAATGCAAGAAGCAATTAGTGCATACAAAACAGTAACAGTTACGTCCGAATTTAAGGAAGCTACAAGGTTAAGGGAGCTGGCAAGACTTAATGAAGCTTCGGCTTTGGCTCATGCAAAACGTGAGGGGAAGAGTGAGGGCATACGTGAGGGGATTCAAACAGGGCTTCAAAAGGGCAGGCAAGAGGGGATTCAAACAGGGCTTCAAAAGGGCAGGCAAGAGGGCAGGCAAGAGACGTTGAAAGAAGTTATTGACAACCTCAAAAATAGCGGAATATCTGATGATGACATAAAACGCATATTGAAAATTTGAAAATCATTATTTTTAATTTCGTGAAAATCCATTAACTGTGAAACTTGTGAACAAACTTCTCGGCAATTAAATCACCGTACCCTAATGAGCATACAACCAGAAAACGCCGGAAATTACTCCGGCGTTTCATCAATTTATTCTTCCTCCGCTTGTTCGCTTGGTTCTTCTCGGTTCTCGCTTTCAATGGTGCTTGTCGAGGTATTGATGTGCGCGTTGCAAATATCCAAGCCGTCAACGGTTTTGGCATAAGCGAAATTGGACTTGCCTTTCTTTTTAATGTCATACATCGCCATATCGGCGGCAGCCATAACATCATCGACCGTTCTGCCGCTTTCGCGCAGGAACGCAATACCGATTGAACAGCGCACCGCGTGATGCGTCATAGTCCCTTCGTGGTCGAAGTCAAAGCCGTCTCCCAAAATCTTGATAATATCATGCGCGACCTTTCCGGCATCTCCGAATATTGAAAGATTTGTCAGGCAGATAACAAACTCGTCCCCGCCGAAGCGTCCGGCAAACCCGCGCTCAAAGCTGATTTCCTTTAACGTATCGGCTACGAACTTAAGCACCTCATCGCCGCAGGCGTGGCTGTAGTTGTCGTTGAAGCCTTTGAAATCGTCTAAGTCAATAAACATAACGGCATCAAGCGTTTTGTTCATATGCGAATCTTCAATCGCGGAAGCCAGACTTCTAAGGAAGTTTTCACGATTATAGATTTTGGTAAGCGCGTCGTAATTCGCTCTTTGGAGCAGGGTCATTTCGCTCTTCTTCTCGCGGTCAATATCGACGATAACGCCTACGATTTTTTCGGGCTTCTTGCTCCTGTCATAGAATTTCATACCCTTAATCATAAACCAGCCGAAATCGCCGTAGATATTTTTAATCCTGTATTCGCCCTTTAAGACCTTTTCAACGTCCATAATTTTCGCGAAATCCCTGTCATAACGGAATTTATCGTCCTTATGCAGGCGCAGATTTTTGAAGAAGCTTTCCTCATAGGTGTCGTTTTTAGGGCGGAAAGCGAATTTTTCGTTAAAGTTGCCGGATATTAATACATGATTCTTTTTAAGATTAATTTCAAAGGTTATATTGTCCGACATCTCGACAATGGAGCGGAAACGCTGTTCATTTTCAATCAAGCAGTACAGTATACCGTTTAAAGAATCGCATATTAAGCGGAATTCATCGTTACCCTTTCCTTTAAACGGCGCGCCAATATCGCCCTTTTTCTTTTTATCAATTACTCTTACAATATGCTCAATCGGGCGGGTAAAGGCGGAGGAGCATATGAAAATCAGCAGCGTGCAAATCACGCCGATGGTAATCATTATCCCGAGCGAGCTTCTGCCCAGCATATCTCTGATTGCGTTTTCTTTATGGGTAATGGAGATGATATACCAATTATTGCTGTATATCGTTTGATTGCAAAAAATCTTAGGAAATCTGGAGTCGCTCTCAACCATGTCGTCTATAGGTGCCGCAATATCGTGATTTATAATTGAGCCGATTTGTTCAAGGGCATCGCTGAAGTTGACGTTATCCTCATAGCTTCTGAAGGTTCTGAAAGGATATTCCAGAATATTTCCCTCGTAATCCATAAGGGCGACAATGGAATGGCGGTCTATTCTCATGTTATCGATATACGGCTGTATGCCGGAAATGCTGAAGTATTGATAAAGTATGCCCTGCCTTTCGTTACTGTTATTATAAATGGATTTAGCTACATAAAAAGAAACGGCGGTATTTGAGCTTTCCTCACTGCGTGTTTGAATAAAGGGTGAAAAGCCGCTGTGTATAAGCGACCGCGCGGCAAGCTCTTCATAATCGGGTATTAATTCTCCGATGTCATTTTCGGACGATGAAGCGACAACGATTCCCGATTCGTTTATAATCATGGATTTAAGCGCGCCTTGCTTAAATTGAGTTAAATGCCTCAGCGTTTGGTTTATATTGTGCTGAAACTGGGGCGATAAGGAAGCAGAGCCGTTCGACGCCTCCGCAAAGCTCCGAACCGCTTCATCATTGATAATCTGCCTGCTGCTTGTAATAATATCTTTAAAAACATTATCAACATCGCCGGCTTTTTGAACCATGAATGAATTTATGTAATCCTGCTTTGAGCTAAGTGCCAAGTCGTATGTTTGCCTGTTGGTCACAACCAATAATGAAAAAAACGGAATAAGCGTTAAAACAAGCATAACGCTTATAAGCTTTATTTTTACCTTCAAGCTAAAACTCCCCCTTTATGCCGCAAAGTGCTATACTTATAATTTTAGCTCTTTTTCTCGCATTTGTAAATATGTAATAAGCAAGTTTGTTTGATTGTACAAATAATTTTAATAAAATTGTATATCATTATTAATATTCAATTGATAATTAACTTAGCTTCCGCGTTTAAAGCTAAGGATTCTATCAATTTCAGCTTCCGACATGCCGGATAACTTCATGCTTTCAATAAGCTCCTTGATACCCTCTTGCCGCCCCTCCTGTCGCCCTTCCTGCCGACCTTCCTGTCGACCCTCCTGCCGACCCTCCTGCCGACCCTCCTGCCGCCCCTCCTGCAACCACTGCAGCCGTCCCTTTTCCACCTCATAATCCACAGCCCACTCAAAATCTCGCCTTGCCTTTTCTTGGCGTTCATACATATCCCTTGCTTTTTCGTCCGCCGATAATTCACGGAGCTTAACTACAGCCTTACCAATTTGCGTATTCCTGCTTGCTACCATATTTAACTCCTCCTCGCTCCCTGCGGCGATAAACTTCGCCCAGTCGCATAATTCCGTGCCGTCAAAATTATCCGGCAGTTTGTTCAGTTCCAGAGTGTGGATTTCGATGAGGTCGGATAGTTCAATGTTTGCGTTCGGGTCGAAAAAGGTGAATCTGTGATGATATAGCGGGCTTGCTTTTATTAAGGTTTCATCGGTGATTATAATGCTGATTACGCGTTTTAAGTCTTTATATTTATCACTGCTTCCGATTTGCTCTGTGATTAGTTTAGCATCGTAATAGATAATGCGCTCCTCCATACCGGGGCGGACTTTGAGTTGTATTTCTATATGGATAATTTTCCCTGTTTTGGTTTTTACTTTTACATCGACAATGCCTAGTTTGTCCCCGTGAAATTCGCGGAGCAAGTGCGGGTCGAGGATTTCGATGACCTCGTATTCGCCCTCGTCCAGTTTTAGAATTGACTTTAACAGTCCTTGTAAAAACTCAATGTTCCGTTCATCAGCGAAGAAAAGCCTAAATCCGATGTCGTTTTTTACTGATATGAGGAAGGTTTTAGTTAACATTTTTAATGCTCCTTGGTTTTATTGGTGTGATTTTTATTATAGCAGATTTTGGCAGGATTGTCAATGTCTTTTCGGCGAAGCCGACAAAAAAATAACGCCTTGATTTCTCAAAGCGTTGGCGGTCGCTTTTTTTATTATAGCCCCTTAAAAAGAAAATCATAATCCACCTTTAGAATTTCTGAAATAGCCTTAATTTCAGAAACTCTTATATGCCTTATTCCGACCTCTGATTTTGCCAATGTTGCTCTTGAAATATCGCAGCCGGAAACTTGAAGCTTAGCTGCTAATTGCTCCTGTGTCAGTCCGAGGGCTTCTCTTGCTGTTTTAATGTTTTTACCCATTAATTTATCTTGCTCTAGTTCTTGTCCCATTTGCTTTATCCCCTTTGTTCAAAAAAATATAACAATATTACATCTTGATTATAGAATAAAAATATGTTATAATAGTTCTATATTAGAACAAAGGAGGTAAAAACAATGTCAGAATACCAAGCTATGTACCTAAAGCTTTTCAATCAAATCACCGATTCTATCAAAGTTCTCGAATCGGAGCTTATAAAATTAAAAGCTGTGCAGTCTCAGACCGAGGAAATGTTTATTAACGCGGACACAATAACAGTTAACAATTAACAATTTCGGAGGTTATTATCATGGAATATATTGATGCCGAAGGAAAAATGAACTTCTACCCCTGCGGATTAGACGAGGAGCAATTGAGGGCAATGATAAAGAGTGATTTAGCGAGCTACATTATAGAAGCGCAATTTAGGTACGAAACAAGACCGCATATTATCGCTCAGCATATAAAATCGATTATCTCGCAATATGTCGATGATAAAAACACCTGCCCACAACAAAACTAACCGCCGGCTTGGCGGTTAGTTTTGTATTTTTGATTAAAGGTTAGCAATATAAATTATCAAACTGTGTTACATCCTAAAAACGCAAGTATACCCAGCCGCCTGTCCGCATAAAATAATATTAATATTTTTTATGCCTTAAATTAAGTATGAAAACGGCTTCTAAGTATGCTTGGGAAGGATTTGTGCGAATGTATAAAAAGCTGACGGCTGTTTTAACGGCGGCAATGCTTTGCTTATACCCCGTAAATTGCGCCAAAACTGCGGCTACCGCAAACGGGGAGGGAGAGAATAAAGAGAATCAGCCGACTATGTACGCGGCGTTGGTTGAGGCTAATACTAAAACGGTTCTAACCTCGGTTAACGGGGGCGCGGTCGTATCGGTCGGGACTATGGCGAAGCTTATGACCGTTTTGCTGGCGGCTGAAGCGATTGAAGAGGGAACGCTTCAGCTTGACGATGTTAAGAAAACATCGGCGCGGGCGAACTCAATGCAGGGTGCTCAGATTTGGCTTGATATAGGCGAAGAGATGCGTATTTCGGATTTGCTGAAAGCCGTTATGATAGGCAATGCAAACGATGCGACGGTGTCGTTGGCGGAAGCCGCAGCGGAGGCTGACGCAGGCGTTGCAAACGGGGGGGAGTTTACCGCGCTGATGAACGCTAAAGCAAGAGAGCTTGGCATGGTCAATACCTCCTTTACCAATGCCAACGGTTATGATGACAGCGTTCGTCAACTCTCCACCGCCGAGGAAATGGCGGTGCTTCTTGCAGAGCTTTCCCGGCATGAGCAGTTGCGCGATTATTTCACCTGCCGAATGGATTATTTAAGGGACGGCGCGACACAGCTTGTCAGCTCGAATATACTGCTCCCAAGCTATGAGGGGATTATCGGGTTTAAAGCAGGTTCTATCGAAAATGCGGGCGAAAATGAGGGCTACTTTGTCGCGGCGGGAGCGCGGCGGGACGGTGAAACGTATACGGCGTTTGTCTTATGCGATGATAAGGATTTGGCTTTTTCAGAGGCAAAACGCCTTTTGAACAGCGGTTTTACGGGCTATCAGCTTGTAAAGCCGGATTTGCCCGCCGATTTGCCGTCGGCAATCCGGGTTAAGGGCGGGGTTATGAGCGAAATGCCGCTTCGGGTCGGCGTTGCGGGCGATATAGTCATACGCAACGGCACGCTGGGCTCGGTAGAGAGCATGGTCATCCTGCCGGAATATATCTACGCCCCTGTGAAAAGGGGCGGCGTTATCGGCGAGGTTCGCTATTATCAAGACGGAAATATGCTGTTTAGCGTTAACATTACAGCGGCGGAGGATACAAAGAGGGTTAATCCGCTGATTGCGTTTGGCATAATACTCAAATTTATTTTTTCATTTTAGTATAATTTAACCAAAATTGCTATTGTTTAGCTATTGTTTTTAGAAAGATATTGCAAAAAACTTTATTTTATAGTAATATAGTTATAGGAATCGAAAGAAGAAGCGGAGGATGGCGGTCTTACGATGATTGAACGGCAATTTCTTTAGCCGCTTATCTCCAACTACTATTCGCGAAAGGAAGTTCGCAATGTCTTTTAAGCTTAACGCTAAATATTTAAGCGATTTTATCACTCCGGCAGAGATGGAAGCAATTAAGCCCAAAGCCGAAGCCGCCGCCAAAACCCTTATGGAGGGTACGGGCGCGGGCAGCGAGTTTTTAGGCTGGCGCGACCTGCCGGAAAATTACGACAAGGAAGAATTCTCCCGCATTAAAGATGCGGCTGAAAGAATTAAGCAAAGCTCGGAGGTTCTTGTCGTCATCGGCATAGGCGGCTCTTATTTAGGCGCGCGCGCGGCTATAGAGCTTTTGAAATCTTCATTTTATAACGAAATGAAGAAAGCTACGCCGTGTATTTACTTTGCGGGAAATAACATAAGCCCCGCCTATCTGAATAACGTGATTTCTATCTGCGAGGGCAAGGATTTTTCAATAAACGTCATCTCCAAGTCGGGGACGACGACCGAGCCCGCGCTTGCTTTCAGGCTGTTCAGAAAGCTGATTGAGGATAAATACGGCAAGGAGGAGGCGCGCAAAAGAATCTTCTGCACGACCGATAAAAAAGCCGGAACCCTTAAAGAGCTTGCCGATAAGGAGGGGTATGAAACCTTCGTTGTCCCCGATGATGTCGGCGGACGGTACTCCGTGCTGACTGCGGTCGGATTGTTACCAATCGCCGTGGCGGGGTGCGATATTGACGCGATTATGGACGGCGCGCAGAAAGCAAGGCTTGATTCGCTTTCGGCATTTGACGACAATGACTGCTACCAATACGCCGCCATAAGGAACATACTGTATAATAAAGGCAAAACGCTGGAGCTTTTAGCATCCTACGAGCCGGACTTCGCGCTTATGGCAGATTGGTTCGTTCAGCTTTTCGGCGAGAGCGAGGGCAAGAATCAGAAGGGAATTTTCCCCTCCGAGGTTATGTTTTCAACGGATTTACATTCATTGGGTCAGTTTATACAGGACGGCTCACGCATAATGTTTGAAACGGTTGTTCATGTGAAAAAGCCGAAGTCGGATATTTTTCTTGAAAATGAAAAGGACAACCTTGACGGACTTAATTTTCTTACAAACCAATACATGTCGGTCGTAAACCAAAAGGCTTTAACGGCTACAATATTGGCGCACAGCGAGGGCGGAGCTCCGAATATCGTTCTCGAGCTTGATGAAATTTCCGATTACAGCTTCGGATACATGGTATATTTCTTTGAAAAGGCATGTGCTGTAAGCGCGTATATGCTCGGCGTAAATCCTTTTGACCAAGAGGGCGTTGAGGACTATAAAAAGAATATGTTCGCGCTTTTAGGCAAGCCCGGCTTTGAATCAATGAAAGAGGAACTTGAAGCAAAAATCAATAACAGCTAGCGTTAACCTTTAATAGTTAACCGCTGACTGAATTTAGGGAGTGTTGAATATGGTTAGGATTATCACGGGAGCAAAGGGCTCGGGCAAGACGAAGATTTTGGTTGACCTTATAAACGAAGCCGTTAAGGCGACGGACGGATACGTTGTATGCGTAGATAAGGGACTGCACCTTAGGTATGATATTAAACCGAGTGTAAGGCTTGTCGATACCGAAACTTGGAAAATCTTCTCATTTGAAGCTTTTTACGGACTGATAGCGGGTATGCTTGCGGGAAATTACGATATAACGGATGTTTTTGTAGACGGAATTTTGAAAGTCTGCGGCGCGGATTACGAGGGCTTAGGAGCTATGCTGGCAAAGGTAGAGCATTTAACAGGCGAGAGCGTAAGCATCGTTTTCACTATCTCCGCGCCTCTTGATGAGCTGCCGGAGAGCGTTGCTAAGTATGATGCTCACTAATTAGCTTTTATTCGCCGCTTCATGCGTTGTTTAAGCAATATGACGTAATGCCCCGTCAAACTATTCTGCGGGGCATTACGTTTTATATTCAGTTGAATCATTTCCACCTGTGCAATAGGTAATTAACTGCTAACGATTACCACCCGCCTCCGCAACCGTAACCCCATTGCGCCCGAGCGGTATATCGTGGTCAAGACCTACGAATTTGCCGTCCTGCCGCCATAATACTTCTCTTACGAATCTGTATTTTCCCTCGTCCCATGTTGTGAAATCATGCTCTACAAGCCCGCCCGTGTCGCCCGAGTTGGCGTTGAAGCACCAAAAGGTGTGGTGAAGCCTGTTTTCTTTTATAAGGCGGCGCAGGTGCGTCATCCATGTAAGGTTAGGCTCTGTCATAAAGCCGCCCCATTCGCCGATTAGGATGGGGGCTATGCCCTCTTTGTGGATGAAAAACCAGTTGTCATGCCATGTATCTCTCATAAGGCTGTTGAAATTATAGCCGTCACCAAACCATGGCTGGCGATGAACCGTCGGACCGTAATCGTGCGGGGAATAGACAAGCTTGTTTTGGTGCTTGCCTAAATCAATCGGATTGTCGCGAACGCCGCGCAGGTTGCCGCCCCACCAGTTGAAATCATAATCACCGTCATTCTTAGAGGTAAAATTAGGGTTTGCTTTTATATTTTTGGGGTATATTTCAATCCCCTCAACTAATATCAGCGCGTTAGGGTTTTGGTTAAGAACCGCAAGCCCTGCTTTTTCGGCGATGTATTTCCAGTTATCCGGGTCTTTGGAGTTATCCCATTTCGCGCGCTGAGGGTCGCCCGGTTTGCCGTGCGGCTCGTTTTTGAGGTCGTAGGCTAAGATTGTATCGTCGTTTCTGTAACGCCTTGCAAGCCATGCAAGCGAGTTGATGAAATCCTTTTCGGTTATATCGCCGTCAAACCACATATTTTTCATATGCCCCATAGGGTCGCTTTTCGCGCTGTGAATATCAATCATGATTTTCAAGCCGTTAGCGCGGCATTGCCCTATCACGTAATCGAAAATTTCAAGGCTGTTCATGCCGACTAAATACGAGTTGGTCGCTTGGTTAAAGTTAGCGGTCGGATACCTGCCGTTTGACCATTCTTTAATAAGCTCCGTTGAAATAGGGATTCGCAGCATATTAAAGCCCCGGTCGGCGATTGAGGCGATTGCGGTGTTAAGGTCTGCAGTCCAAAGCCCGTCAAACGTATTTGTACCTGTATTATAGCCAAACCAGTTAATGCCGGTAATCCACACTTCCTGCCCTGACGCCGTTACGATTTTATTCCCCTTGGCATACAGCCAATCGTTAGAGGTAGGCGGGGGAACATCCTTTGCGCGGACTATAGCCGGATTGCTCGTACCTACCGTCCCGCCCGAATTGCCGCTTGAATTGCCCGCGCCGTTGCCGCCGCTTACGCCGGAAGCCGCGCCGCCGCTGAAAGTCAGCTTTGCTTTAGACGCGTCAATGCTTCCCGCGTTCATCAAAATCATGCCGAAAGTACCCTCTCTGCCCGATTCGACATTGCGGTTATGCTCAACCGGCGTAACTTTCATAACGCCGCCGCTGATACTGATTTCGCAATTCCATTTTTGCTCAATTTTTGTATTCACGCTGACTTGGATTTCCGCCGTCCAGCCTGAAACGGTTTGCTTGCCGTTGTTTTTTACCGCGCCGTCCAGCTGAATGTATTTGCTCCCGCCCGTTTCCCAACTGTTGGGAACCGTAAGCACAAGCGAAACCTCCTCCGCCTTTTGCGCCGCGCTTGAACCCGAAAAAACAGCCAAAACCATAAAAGCCGCCAGCAAAACAGAAATTTTACGTTTCATAAACAACCAACCTTTCATATTATAGTTTTAATAGCTAATCAGTTAGAATACTTTTCCCGGCGTATGCGTTCAATTTCCGTCCTCGCTTTAGATGCACCCTTTTCAATGTCAGCAATACGCTCCTGTTTATTCATAGCTTTTCGGCGTTCATAATTCCATTCACGTATTTTATGAATATCATCAATTGTAAAATTAGGGCTTATAATCGGTTTATTCATAAGGCTACACCTCACCGCTCCTGCTTAGTCCTCGGAATAATAATTCAAAAGCAAATCCACAAACCTCCCGTAAGATTTTGAACCATCGGGAACGCCGTTAAATATCAAGTTTGCGTCAATTGCCGTTTCGGAAACCTCGCTTATAATTTCGCCTACTCTTATATTGCCGATTGTTTCCTCCTTAGCCTTGCGGAAAATATCATGGCTGTGATAAATATCGTTCCACACGTCCGTATCGATTATCTTTAAAAATTCCTCGTATTTATCGGGCGGACATTCGTTTTGCACCTTAGTCCAGATATATCCCAGCGCATCGGCGTAGCCGCTGTAGACAAATTCGGGATTATCAGAATATACGCAGGCTAAAAAAGCTATAAAGTTAGCCTCGTCCTCCAATATCCAGCCCTTTAGGTGCGCCAGCTCATGGCATACGGTGGAGGGCTTATCAATGTCCGCGATTAATTTGTTGTAATTTGCCTCGAAGCTGAAAGGGAAATAAATCCCCAGCAATCTGAGCCGCGTTGCCGTTTTTGAAAAGGCTAGAGGCTTAGGGGGCGGGTAGTATCCGCTGAAGGAGGGATAGGCTTCGCCCAGCTTTTTCATGGAGGCTACAGCATCGGTGTGAAAGTCGGTCCGCATCACAAATCGCCCTGCCTCATTTCGGCTTATATCGGCAGAAGCCTCGTTTGCCTTTTCGGCAATCATCACGGCGACCTCAAAAAGCCTCTCCGGGGTATGCTCATTTTCCGATATGCCGTAAACGCTCGCGAAGGTGGAGCAATGGTAAAGAATCAGAAAATTAAAGGTTTCCATGCACAGTATAACCGCCAGAACCCAAGAAATGCCTTTTATGTATACACGCGCGATTTCCCCTCGGCTTTTCTTTTTTACAGCCGTTAAATAAACAAATAAAGCGATTACACCCGGCACTGCCGTAAGCCCCAGCAGGATTAAAATTTCCCCAACGGAAAAGGGAAAAACACCGCTTATGCGGGCGAAAATATTCATTAAAACGGGGAATATGCGGCTTCTGTGAAAATCTGCGTAAGGCATAAAAAACCGCGCCGCAATATTTGCCGCTATGCACACGGCAAATATTGCCGATAATATCAAGGACGTCTTTTTAAAAGGACGTTTTTTCTTCATTCAAGCGACTCCTAACAAGTCCCGCGCCTATATGGGCTGTATTTCAAAGCGAAGGGCAAAATCCCCCGCTTCTGTAATTGTTAAATTTTAACTTTAATTAATTTAAGCTTTCTTATACTATATCTATTTTATCTGATTTTCGCCCGTAAGTCAAGGGAAAACGGTAATTTAATTTTGGAAAACAGTGACAATGCTTTTACCGCGAAAAAATATTACAGCATGATTGCAAGGTTTGTGAAATATTCACGAAACACTTCAGCTCTTATTGTTAGTTTTGTCCATTGACAAAAGCGGCATAATATGTTAAAATATATATGTAATTAAGTATGTATGTTAACATATAATAATTATGGCGGTAAAATTAGTCATTTTATTTTATTAATGCTCAGTGTTTCTCCACTGTAAACGAGAACTTTAATGCGAGGGGCAAAGTTTTTTCTTTGCCCCTCATCTATTTCAGAGGTTGATATAATGTTAAAATTCTACGACATTGATGAATCATATGTGAAGTTCTTGCAATCGTATGATAAGCAAATTCCAAATATATCTTATACGGGAAACAATAAGTTTTTATGTGGGATTGTTTTGTCAGTCGGTAGATATAATTATTACGCACCTGTGTCATCGAAAACAACATCCTTTCAAAGGCATTATCTGTATATAAAATAGGATGCAACAAATCCCACCCTTTCAATTATACTTGCTGTGATTTTAAGAAGTTGGAAAGTGTATTTTCCGCTTTTAACAGCGAAAACAACCATTGCAATATGGTAGTTGAGGAAAAATTGTTGTTGGTATAAAACCAAGTGAAGGTATTATTATGGCTCTGATAAATTGCTCAGAATGTAATAAAACACAGCATCACAACCGCTGTGTTTTTTTTTTTTTTTTTTTGCGGGACGGGTAAATCTTGGTGCGAAACGGGCATTGTGTGCGAGACGGGCAAGCCCGCCCCCTACAGATTAATGCCGTAGGGGCGACCGCCCCGGTCGCCCGAAAGGATAGACGAAAGGATAAATAGCGGAGGTATTCGGGCGACCGAGGCGGTCGCCCCTACGAAATTGTGCAATAGGTTAAAATTTCACCCTGTAGGGGACAGGCTCGCCTGTCCCGTGAAAACGCAGTATGTGATTCACCTGCGGGACGGGCAAGCCTTGACACGGAACGGGCAAGCCCGTCCTCTACAAAAAATTCCCATATTTTTAGTAATTTTGCAAAAAAAAAAAAAAAATACACATTTCCTCCAAATCGCACAAAAACCCCTTTACAAACAAACCCAAATAGTGTAATATAAGGATACGGTTTAAATCAATTGAAAATTGCACCGAGTTTGAATTGCAAACCCATGTGTACAGTGTAAAAAACTTTTCGATTGATTAGGGAACGTAAATTTTATAATTATTGGAGGTTTTTTTATGAACAAAAGTTTATTCAAAAGAGCAACGGCAATTGCCGCGGCTTCGGCTTTGGCTCTTTCGGCAACCCTTATTGCGCCGCTGTTTTCAAGCGCGGACGACATAAACGAGGATGATGTTATTTATTCAACCTCAGCTGATTCATCTAATTGTATATTTACCATTGGTGGTTCAGCTACAACAGCAACCAATAAGAAAGACGGCACTACTGCTGACTGGTTCAGCATGGGTACGGAAGACCATGTTTTGGGAGTATACGGCTCGGGTGCTTCAACTTATTATTGCTATTACTACCTCGGAGCTTCGGCTACAAAGGCATTAGCTCATACATGCACTGGTTCTACAGGATGTGAAGAAGCGAATACGGATGTGCACAACGCAACGGACGGCGTACAGTTCGCAGGTCAAGTTGCTTCCATTAACTTTACTGTAAATGGCTTTAAAAGTACAGGTGACCCCTCAGAACAAGACGAAATCGAAGTAACAGCTTCAACATCAGCTACCAGAAATGGCAGAAAAGCTACAGCAACCTTTTCCGCAATCTTTTTACAAAATGAAGAAATCACAGTTACTCCCGGTGATGACAGGCAAGTAAGGATTAACAACACAGGTGCAAGCGATGTTGCCTTTGTAACAGGCGGCGGAGACCCCTACGTTAACAACGAATGGTCTGACGCCCCCTTAAAAATAACAACTGCTTACGGCACAACACATCAAAATATCACGATTTCTTTTAGAAATACACCTTCCGATACTCCCCCTCCTCCTCCGAGCGATGACAACGGCTCTTCCGGCGGCGGCGGTGGCGGCGGTAGCCAAAGTGAAGCTGTCCGTGACCAAATCATCTCCGGCGGCGGAATCGGCGGCGGTGGCGGCGGCACGAATAACACCGAAAGCGGCGGCGGCGGCAGAGAAGTAAAAGTAATCGCCGACAGCGCGGAAGCTAAAACAACCGTCAGCAACACAACCAGAGGAACAGTTACCCTC